>Ga0114906_1000055_pt1 | contig 75790 bp, 82 predicted proteins | sample MalvirDeepMed_M9_FD_89687 | JGI IMG/M metagenome (GOLD analysis project Ga0114906, IMG submission 89687) | Marine viral communities from the Global Malaspina Expedition - Malaspina viral metaG DeepMed_M9 | ecosystem: Environmental > Aquatic > Marine > Oceanic | place: Mediterranean Sea...
ACCCGGCACGGGCTCAGACACTGCGACGCCCGCTGGCTCCAGCGGGCCATCTGCCAAGGCAGACTGGTCTGGCGTTGGTGGCGGCGGCTCCAGCGAAGACTTCGACTATACAGCCAATCTGAGCTCAGACGTTTCCCTGCACGAACATCTTCATACCCAGCTGAATCTCGCGCCCCTGTCGGCGGCAGACCGCCTGATTGCGTCGCGCCTGATCGACGAAACGGACGACACGGGTTACCTGCGCGCAGATATCGAGGAAGTCGCTGTCGCACTTGGTGCCGACACGGCCAATGTCGAAGCTGTGCTGTCGGTCTGCCAGGGCTTTGACCCGACTGGTGTGATGGCCCGCTCCATTCCGGAATGTCTCGGCCTGCAGCTGAAAGAGCTCGGCCGTTACGACCCCGCCATGGAAGCGATGGTTCAAAACCTTCAACTGGTTGCGAAGCACGATCTGAAAGGCCTTGCCGATATCTGTGGTGTCGACAAGGAAGACCTGCTCGACATGATGAGCGAGCTGCGCCAATTGTCACCCAAGCCAGGCTCCAGCTTTGCCAGCGATGCCTCCGTTGCTGTGACACCAGACGTCTTCGTCCGGGAACTGCCGAATGGGATGTTCGCGGTCGAACTGAATTCTGAGAATCTGCCCCGTGTCCTGATGGACAAGGCATATTATGCCGAAGTCACGGCTCTGCCGATGCGCGAGAAGGAGAAGGAATTTATCTCCGAATGCGCCGCGTCCGCCACATGGCTGATCAAGTCTCTGGACCAGCGCGCCCGGACCATTCTGAAAGTGGCCAGCGAAATCGTACGCCAGCAGGACGCCTTCTTTGCACACGGTGTCGCACATTTGCGCCCGCTGAACTTGAAGCAAGTCGCTGATGCCATTGAAATGCATGAATCGACCGTCAGCCGCGTGACCACGAACAAGTACATGTCCACACCGCGCGGTCTGTTTGAATTGAAATACTTTTTCTCAGCAGCAATCCCGGCAACAGGCGGAGGTGAAGCGCACTCCGCTGAGGCTGTCCGTCACCGGATCAAGACCCTGATCGACAATGAAACACCCGACAATGTGCTCTCGGATGATCAGATCGTCGAAATCCTGACGGGCTATGGTGTCGATATTGCCCGCCGGACGGTCGCAAAGTATCGCGAAAGCCTCAACATTCCATCCAGTGTCCAACGCCGCCGCATCCTGCGCGCCAGCGCCTGACCCTAGTTTGTGCCTGATGCGTCAGTCGGCGCAGGATCGAACATCGCATTCAGATAGGCCGCCAAGCGCACTCCGCCTTTGCTCATCTGCTCGTTGAGGATCGGCCGCGCCATATAAGCGTAGTCATAAGACAGGATTTCCGACTCCGGATAAATCGTGTCGCGAATGGCAGCGCTTTCATCGGCCCATTGCGCAGGGGTCGCTTTCCCCCATTCACCGAGATCTGCCGGTGTGATCTTCTGGATCAGCCAATTCGCCCATTCCGAATAAGACAATTCTTCATACTGGATCAGCTTCTCATCCCAGACTTCATGGAGATTGGACATCTCTTCAAAGAAGACGACGTCGACCCAGTTGCCGCCCCGGTCCTTGCCATTTCCAGCATGAAGAGGCTGCTGCAAATCACCGACAAGGTGCACAATGAAGCGCAGCGCAAGTTGACGGTCTTCCAGACTTGCACCCTCATCCATCGCGATCGCCCGGAATTTGGTGAGCGCCGTAATCGCATCCCCAGCCTCTGGCGGGGTCGTCTCTGTATAGCGCATCCCCTCGGGTATCGTCACATAGTGCCAGGGATTAGCTTCAGATCGCCAGAAAGCGTCTGGATTGGAGCGCATGTAATCCGCCCAGTCAGAAGCCTCGGCGAGCCCCTCCGGTCCCAGAATATCCTCCACAGCCTGCGCGGCCGGCTCGCTAAGGTATTCCGTGGCAACTTCACCCACAATCCGATGACCGGTTTTCCCCCACGCCGACGCCGGCAGAGCCAATGCGGCGAGAGAACAAGCGAGCGCGATTGTGCGAAACATGGGAATACCTCCAGATCGGAAACAGGACACCAGAAAGCCCTAGCGCCAAGATACGTCAACCACGTGACGCGCCATGCCTTCTATCTCTTCAGAGATAGGGCTGAAGCTCTGCGCGCTTTGGTAGGCTTGGCTGGGCTCCGGGACGGGTACATGCCACCGCGCCAGCCGCCACCGCAAAAGCAAGCGCGGCTTCGGGAGATTTTCCTTCAATCATTGCAACCGTCAACGCAGCGGTAAACGTATCCCCTGCCCCGACCGTATCGACGACCATCACTTTTGGCGCCGCAACTCGCGCGATTTCCCATCCACCACGCCAGAGAGCCGCGCCATCTCCGCCAAGTGAGATCGCGATATAGGCATCAAGCTTGTGCAAGGCATCGCCGTAGAACGCAGCTTCGGTTTCGTTCACGCTGATCAGGTCAGCCTTCGCGAGTAAAGCGTCCGGCACGTGCATGGCAGGTGCAAGGTTCAGGCTAACAAAGCCTGTCGCCTTTCGAGCTGCTGCGAGCAGAGTTTCCGCGCGAACCTCCAGCACACCCATCATATGCTCGATGGGTATGTGCGCGACATCGTCCGGACGAAGCACATCATTTGCACCGGGGCAAACAACAATCTGGTTTTCGCCATCGCGAGACACCGCAATCAAAGCCACACCTGTCGTCTCACCATTCACGTGCTGAACGCTGGACAGGTCTACTCCGCCTGACTGCAGGAGTTTCAAAGCTTCATCGGCCATATCATCTGCGCCGACTGCGCCGACAAGCTGCACATCCGCGCCGAGGCGGCGCGCGGCCAAAGCCTGGTTTGCGCCTTTCCCGCCGGGATGGCGGGCGAGCTTTGCGCCGGTCACCGTTTCTCCCGGTCGAGGCAGCGCGGAGCCGGTCGCAACGATGTCAAGATTGATCGATCCGACGACGGTTATCATGCACGCTCCATCAAACTGACAAGAAGGTCAAAGAAGCCATCCGCATCCGCGTGGCTGATCCAGGTGTGCGGCCCCGACTCCATCTTCCGAGGCCGTGTCTGACCAAACTGCTCCCCCACTTCGGTCTCGACCGAAACCCTGGCGCGATAGCCACTGAAAAGTTCGGGGGCCAGCATAAAGCCAATTGTAGACGGATCATGCATCGGCGTGCGCTTACCCTTCCACTTCTCTTCCAGAACGTTCGCCGCTTCCAGAAGATGCACCATGATCTTTGGTCGTTCGCCTGGTATGTCCCGCAGGCGATCTACATACCGATCATGCGCGCGCACCTGATGGGTAGCATCCAGAGGAAGCAGTATCGCGGGCACACCGCTGCTCAGTACGATTTCCGCCGCATGCGGATCGGCAAAGACGTTGAACTCCGCGAAGGGCGTGATGTTGCCGCCCTCACTGTCTGCACCGCCCATGATCACCAATTGCCGGATATGGTGCGCGATGTCCGGCGCCATGACCAGCGCTGTCGCCACATTGGTCATCGGCCCGGTGATGATGATCGAAATTTCATTCGGCCCGGCCGCCCGAAGAGTGCTGATCAGGGCGTTGACGGCATGAGACGAACCAAGAGGGGTTTCCGGGTCGAATGGGTCGAGACCCGCTATGCCGCTCTCGCCGTGAAAATCCTCAGCCGTTACCGGCAGTCGCAATATGGGCCTCGGGCATCCGGCAAAGACCGGTACGTCCTCGCGTCCCATAAGATCGCACATCATCCGTGCATTCCGGCTGGTCAGATGCAGCGGAACATTACCAGCGACCGTTGTGATGGCCCGCACATCCAGCGCAGGGCTGGCCAGCGCCATCATCAACATGACGGCATCATCCACGCCGGGATCGCAGTCAATTATCAGGGGAAGAGTGGACATCAGGCTCCGCAACACAGGCTATCGAGTGACAAAACAGACGACAATGCCTAAGCATGAAGCCTGCCCTTGGCCAGAGGATTGTTCCGTGACTGACGCTCAAATCCCCCTGAAAGACAGAATGAAATCGGCGGCTATTGCGGCACGCGAGAACGCGCATGCGCCTTATTCCCGGTTCAAGGTCGGTGCAGCCGTACTGGATGATCAGGGACGGATTTTTGCGGGATGCAACATGGAGAATGCTGCCTATCCGCTCGGCACCTGCGCCGAGGCGGTGGCGCTGGGTGCGATGATCGCAGCTGGTGGAAAGACCTGTTCGCATGTGCTGATCGTTGGCGGAGATGGTGATCTGTCACCATGCGGCGGCTGTCGTCAGCGTATCGCTGAATTGTGCACATCTGATTGTGTCGTATCCGCGGTATCGGCCGACGGAGCCATACTCAAGGAATGGAAGATGGCAGACCTTCTGCCACATGCGTTCGAATTTGACCGTTAGTCCTGCTTGGAAGCTTGTTCTGCGTCCCGCTCGCGGTCTTTGGCCTGCAAATCTGCAATCGCATCAAGATAACGCTGGCTGAGCGGCGGGCTCGTCAGGTCCAGCCCCATCGCCTCCAGCGCCATATCCGTTGTCACTTTTTGTCGCCGCCGACCGACAAGGCGCGCCACCATGCGACTTTCCGCAATCAGCTTTCCCTTGCTGTGAAACCGGTGACGGAAGCAGATATAGCAATCCTCCCACCCGACGAGTTGCGTTGTCAGTTCGAATTTCTGCGGAAACTTCATCATTCGATAGAATGTGATGGATTCATGCTGGACGATCGGGCTCCAGCCTCGCTTTCGATACGTCATCAGCGCACCGGTCCGGCCCATATAGTTCATTGTGCCAAGATCAGTGAAAGACGAATAGCGCGAATTGGTCATGTGACCGAGCGGATCCTGGTCCCCGATCCAGACCGAAGACCGGATCGTGTGCACATCCATCAGCCCAGTGCGCTTCTTCGTGAAGAACGCCGGTAGGAATATGCGGAGGAACCGGAAGAACAGATTCATACAACAACTCTCTGCCCGCATTATGGAGCATAAGGTAACCAGACTCTTTCAGCGTCGATGGCTGGTCGCGCGGTGACAGTACCCCTCCGGAATACTCCGCCGCTTGTCAGTCATTCAGCTGGACAGGAGAGCATCCGCAAGACGCGGGCCAGAATTGTAGTAAATATTGCAGGAAGCACGAAAAAAGCCGGCACATTCTGTGCCGACTTAGTTCAGATGGAGAAGCACCAGAGCGTTGCTTCACCGACTCTATGCATCAGATCCAAAATCGTTCGAATTTTTGTTGCGATTATGAGTTAACGCTATCAGCTGCCGCGTTAACGTGGTTGCGCCCGTACAGTATCAGCAGGGCAACCAGCCCGATTGACGTGCCCTGACTGGAAAAAAGCTCCAGCATCAATGCGAAGAACCAGCCCGGAATGGAGGTGCGCGTTTGGGCCTGAACAAGGATGTCGCCGCTGCCTGTGCCAAGCAATTCTGCATTGGCTGCATCAATCCGCGCCTGCAGGTCATCGCGGCGACGGGCAAGGCCAAGTTCGTTCTGCGCATCACGATAGGGTTTCTGATGCGTACGCCCCACGCGTTCAACTTCCGCCAGATATGCCTCCAGCCCCTCAACCGAGCGCGTCTCAGGGGGAATCCCCTCCAATTGTCGCCGCCAATCGGTGATCTGCATTTCCAGCACGTCCCGATTTGATCCAGCCTGTACCAATTCGGCTTCGGCTGCGCGATTATTGGCAGCAATATACATTTGCGTGCCGACGATGGACGTGCCGCCCCCCGCCAGGGCGAACAGAAGGGCACGAATGCCTTCCTTCATCCGGCCATTGGCAGAGTGCCAATAGAAGAAGGTAAATCCGCCAAAGGAGATGACCGCGGCAATCACACCGGTCCAGCCCCAGACGCCAGACTGCAATGGGTCGGCGACCGAGCTGGAAAAGGCCTGATAGTTCGCAAAGCCCGACAGCCCAGCCGCAGCCAGACCAGCGCCAAGAAACACAAGCGCCAGTAAAGTGATGATGATCTTCTCGCCGGTGTGGCGCCCTTGCCGCGCTGTCTTGCGCGCCGCTTTGGCCTCTCGCCGTAGCTCGCCCTGTGATCGGACACGCTGCCCCTCCCCCAAATGAACCACTCTGGGCTCGGTCTTCACGACTGCGCGGGTGGCGCGGATAGGGGCGACAGAATAATCTGTATCAACAATGTCCCGAACCACGGGCGAAGAAGCAGGCTCTCCCGTCTCAAGCGCGCGAACCAATTCCCGGAACGAACCCGACGCGCCACAATTGCTGCAACTGAATTGCTCACTGACCTGGTTAAGAGTCAGGCTGTTGTCTCCTGCCTCGATGCAATCCTGCGTCAGGCGGCATGTGCTTTTTACCTCTGCCTCATCCTGACTGGAATCAAGATCGAGCCCGAGTTCCCGGAGCCGTTGCAAGTCAAATTGGCGACGATCGTCCGCCATGCAGCGCCTCCTACAGGTTCCCGGCACATGTTCCCCACGTGTTCTAGCCAATCCGAGGCCGGTTCGTCACCCCCACACCACACGTATCGATAACGTTTGCGCCAGCGATGTTGTTACACCTTTACGAGGGTGGCCCCCTCACCTTAAGTCTTTAGCAATCCGCATTGCCGGACACTTCTATAAAACACGGCCCGCCTCAGGCGGGTTCACTGGAGGAACTCAATGACGCTGCCCCGCTCGCTCGCCATTCCAAAGACATGGAAAAATTTCAATTATGCGAGCTTTTTCTCGGCCTTCGGTTATCCCGCGCTTGGCCTGGCCCTGTTCATCACCATGATCGTGCTGGGCCTCGCCCTGACCCAGCTGACCTTCCATTGGTGGTACATTCCGTTGGCCGTTGCCGTAATCGGCGCGTCGATCTTTGTCTGTAATGCTGGCATCGGGCCGCTTCACCGCATCCTGCAGCACCGGGCCGGCGAACTGGCCATGCCGGGCCAGATTGTCACCATGATCAATCTCGTGATCGCCATGCAGGGCAATGTGAAGGATTGGGTGAATTATCACTCGCAGCATCACCGCTTCTCCGACAAGCCGGGCGACCCGCACAACCCCTTCGAGTCCAAGCGCTGGGCGTGGGTTGGCTGGATCCTGTGGCGCGACAAGAAGGACACACAGCGCCCGCTGGCCATGTGGTTGAAGAACCAGCCAGCCGTCGTCTGGATGGACCGCTTCTATAATGAGATCAGCCTGGTGGTGCACCTCGTCATCCCGGCGGCGATCTATCTCGTCGTATGGGCCGCCGGTGGCTCGCTCCTGCTGACCGCGCTGATCCACGCCTCGGTCGTGATCGGTCGCGCCATTCAGTTCCACGCCACCGTTTATGGCATCAATGTGCTCGGCCACCTGAAGACTCCGCTCTGGGCTGATCACGTCATCGGGTTGCTCACCGGCGGGGAAGCCTTCCACGATCATCACCACGACCAGCCGGTCAGTGCGCTGCACCGCCCGCGCCGCGGCCTGTGGAACCGGATTGTCGATTATAACGGCACCATCCTGCTCGCGATGGAAAAGATCGGCTGGGTGCGAAATCTGAAGATCGCGCCACAATTCGCCTGATCAATCCTATCAACATCGGGAGACGCTGGCTGCTGAAAATGAACAGTCAGTCATATTAACCGGGTGCGGACCATCATTCGCACCCGATTACCTTCCTAACAACGCGTTAATGCCACATGTGTGCCTGATTTCGCCCAGACATTGATCTACATCAGGCCGGGTGGCCAGATCGTTGATTACTGGGAAGGGACGCACGCATGAAAAAGCTCATCACCACGCTCGCCGCTGGCGCAGCCGCCATCTCCTTGATGGGACAGGCTTCCGCCAAGATACCCGCACCGGAACCCGAAGATGATCCGGGGGCGGTGCATTCCTACATCCTGCTGGACCGAACCGGCTCCATGAGCAGCATCTGGGATGAAGCGCTCACTTCTGTAAACGCCTACGCCGCCAGCGTTGGCGAAGCCGACGAGGGAGAGATCGAAGGCGATGACATCAAGACAGATGTCACGCTCGCCATATTTGACTATCAGGATGGCATGCAGTTTGACGTGCTGCGCGACAAGGTGACGGCAGAAAACTGGACAAACGTCACAAACGACGAAGCCAATCCACGCGGCATGACCCCCCTGTTCGATGCCATCGGACGCATCGTCTCCCGCGCCGAGGCAGACAATCCTGAAAAGGCCGTGATCGTAATCATGACCGATGGCCTTGAGAATTCTTCCCGTGAACTGACCAGGGATGGCGCAAAAGCTGCGCTCGATCGCGCCGAGGCCAAGGGTTGGGAAGTCGTTTTCCTGGGCGCAGAATTCGCCCGGTTCGATGATGCAGAGGCCGTCGGCGTATCTGCATCCAAGACCATGGCCGTTGGACAGGGCTCGATGAGAGAGTCCATGTCTGCGCTCGCGAAGAAGTCGCGGGCCTATGGCAAGGGAGAAGAAGCAGAAATCATCTTCGACGAAGAAGATCGTGCGATTGCTGATGAGGAAGGCGTGAAACAACGCAAGGGACAGTAACGGGGACGACCGGGAGCCGGGCTCCCTGTCTTCCTCGCGGCCCGCTTCCATTAAAAAGGCCCGCCCCTTTTCGGGAGCGGGCCTTGAAGCGTTCCTGAAGGGCTTTGGCCGATCAGCGCGGCGACATGCGGATCGCGCCGTCGAGGCGGACGTCTTCACCGTTGAAGTAGCCGTTCTTGATCATTTCGCAGGCGAGCGAGGCATACTCGTCCGGATTACCAAGACGGGCCGGGTTCGGCACGGAAGCGGCCAGCGCCTGTTTCACATTGTCCGGTGCGCCCTGCATGAGCGGCGTGTCGAAGATGCCCGGCAGGATCGTGTTCACACGGATCAGTTCACGCGACAGGTCACGTGCGATCGGCAGCGTCATGCCAACCACGCCGCCCTTGGAGGCAGAGTAGGCAGCCTGCCCCATCTGTCCGTCTTCAGCCGCGACAGATGCGGTGTTCACAATCGCACCGCGCTCCCCGTCAATCGGGTCCAGCGACATCATGCCAGCGGCAGATTTGGCGATGCAACGGAAGGTACCCACCAGATTGATCTGGATAATCAGGTCAAACTTATCGAGCGGGAAATGCTTGATCTCGCCGGTTTCCTTGTTGCGGCTGGCGGTCTTGATCGCGTTGCCGGTGCCGGCGCAGTTCACAAGGATACGCTCCTGGCCGTTTGCCGCGCGAGCCTTTTCAAAGCCGGCATCAACAGACGCCTCATCGGTGACGTTCACTTTGCAGAAAACGCCGCCAAGCTCGCTGGCGAGAGCTTCACCTTTTTCTTCGTTCAGGTCGAACAGGGCAACTTTGACGCCTTGTGCGGCCAGTTTGCGGGCTGTCGCTGCGCCGAGACCAGACGCACCGCCGGTGATGACTGCAGAGATGTTAGAGTTCAGTTCCATGGGCTGCTGCCCTCCCTTGTTTTTGTTGATACACTATTGGTCTATAGTGCTGACAGGAGTTCGCAATGTCTGACGCAGCGGAAATAATAAACATGGTGCAGGACGCCGATGGCCGGTTCACGCCGCAATCGGTGGAGCGTATGGAGCGCGGCGCGAAAGGCCTCGTGCCGAAATTGCTGAAAGTCGCCGGAAAGATACCGTTTGCGGATGACCTAGCGGCAGCCTATTTCGCGGCGCGCGATCCGGACACGCCACTCAAGGCAAAAGGCGTTCTGTTTGCAGCGGCGGCCTATTTCGTGATGCCAATCGATCTGATGCCGGATTTCCTGGCTGGGCTTGGCTTTACGGACGACGCAACCGTGCTCGCCACAGCGCTCGGCATTGTGGGCATGCATGTGAAGGACGTACATCGCGGAATGGCGCGCCGCCTGCTGCGCATGCCCGAACCAGTCAGACGCGAAGACTGATCCAGTGACACTCTCAACCGGCGTCCTGCTCGCATCGATCGCTCTCGGCGCCCTGTACGGCGTTGCATTCTGCTGGCGTCCGCACAGCCTGCTCAAACTGATTGTGAAAACCGGCTCCACCGCCCTGCTCGCGCTGTGGGCATATTTGCTTGGCGGCCCGGTCCTGCTGGTGGCTGGGCTGGCTCTGAGCGCGCTTGGCGATTTCTTCCTTGAGGCTGATGAGAACGACAAATTCCTGCTGCCCGGCATGGGCGCCTTCTTCGCGGCGCATATTGCCTATATTGCGCTGTTCTGGGCCCTGCCACAGGCTGATCGGACGCTCTTGATCCTCGCCGCACAGATTGGCCTTATCGCCTGCGGCGTCGTTTTTATCCGCTGGCTCGCGCCATGGGTAACGAAAGACATGCGTTTCCCGGTCATCGGATATGGCGCGATCATCCTGATGATGGGCGCAGCAGCGCTTCGGCTAGACCCCGCCTATCTTCCCGTCCTGCTGGGTGCGCTCATGTTCATCGCGTCAGATGTGATCCTGTCGTTTCAATTGTTTGTCAGGCCAGCAGATGCGCCGAAACGCGCCCTGCCCTCCATCGCACTCTGGTTTCTCTATTATGGCGGTCAGGCCCTGATCGCCTGGGGCGTGCTCAGCAACCTCGATTAGCGGGGTCGGTCGCCATTGATCGTGGCGCGGCGCATGTGGCGTCGATAGCCGTGATAATCATTCAAAGCGTAGTGCCAGACACAGCGATTGTCCCACATGGTCACATCCCCCGCCTGCCAGCGCACGCGGCATGTATTGCGCTCCTCGCGGGACAGGTCGAACAGATAGGTCAGCAGCGGCCGGCTTTCCTTCCGGCTCCAGCCCGCAAAGCGCAGCGTGAAGGCAGGATTGATAAACAGGCCCTTGCGGCCCGTCTGCGGATGGGTGCGGATCACGGGATGTTCGAATTCCGGCGCATCGGGCGCTGATTTCGCGTCCATCGACTGGCGCACCGCCGCCGAATACCCATCGGCGCCGTATTCCTTGCTGGCCGTATGGATCGCCGTCATGCCCTCCAGCGTCGCCTTGAGCCCATCTGACAGGCGATCATAAGCCGCCTGCTGGTCGGCAAACAGCGTGTCCCCACCATAGGGCGGCACTTCGATGGCGTGCAGCACAGACCCTAGGGCCGGCTCCTCCAGAAAGCTCATGTCGGAATGCCAGCCGCCGCCAAAATTGGTTTTCTCGTCCGGTTCCTTGATGATTTCCAGCAGCTCCGGATGGCCGTCCATGCCCTTCACATATGGGTGTATATTCAGCGTGCCGAACCGCCGCGCGAAATCCTTCTGCTGGTCCGGCGTCAGCCCGTTCTGGCCGCGCAAAACGATCACCTTGTGATCGAGAAATGCCTGATGGATCTCATCGAACTCGGCATTCGACAGGCCGCTGAGAAGGTCTGCCCCGAAGATTTCGGCGCCGAGAGTGCCCGACAATGGCTGAATGGTCAGGGTCATGCGCTCTACTGAACCACCGACCTGCACACGACGCAATATTGTCATTTGCGCCCGCCAAGGAAATGTGAGACAGACGCGGCGGGCCAGGCGCCCCCAACGGCGCTCAGCCTATCTGTGAGGATAGGAGTAAAACAGATGACCGATGTCGCCAAACCCGGCGTGCTGCCAGCATGCCCGCATTTTTCTTCCGGACCGACCGCAAAGCGTCCCGGATTTTCCCTTCAAAATCTTGAAACCGCCGCCTTGGGCCGTTCGCACCGCTCTGCCGATGCGAAGAAGAAGCTGAAAGCCGCGATCGATCGCACGAAAAGCATTCTGGGCATTCCGGATGATTATCGCGTGGCCATCGTGCCGGCGTCCGATACGGGCGCGGTCGAGATGTGCATGTGGTCCATGCTGGGCGCAAAGCCTGTGGACGTGTTCGCGTGGGAAAGTTTTGGCCAGGACTGGGTTACCGACGCGACCAAGCAATTGAAGCTTGCTGACTGCAACACCTATGTCGGCGATTACGGCGAGCTGCCGCCTTTCGAAAAGGCACGCGACGATGCCGACATCATCTTCACATGGAACGGCACCACGTCCGGCGTGCGCGTGCGCAATGCCGACTGGATCAAGCCAAACCCGGACCGTGTCGTGATCTGCGACGCGACCTCTGCTGCCTTTGCACAGGACATCGAATGGGAAAAGCTCGATGTCATCACCTATTCCTGGCAGAAATGTCTGGGCGGTGAAGCAGCTCACGGGATGTTGATCCTGTCACCGAATGCCGTCCGCCGTCTGGAAACCTACACGCCAGACCGTCCGCTGCCGAAAATCTTCCGCATGACCAAGGGCGGAAAGCTGAACGAAGACCTGTTCCAGGGCGCAACAATCAACACGCCCTCCATGCTATGCGTGGAAGACTATCTTCAGGCGCTCGACTGGTGCGAGAGCCTTGGTGGCTGGACGGGCATGAAGGCTCGCTCCGATGAGAGCCTTGCCCATCTGACGGACTGGGTCGCGAAAACCGACTGGATCGATTTCCTCTGTCCGGATGCGGATCTTCGTTCGAACACAGGCGTTACACTGACAATCACGGATTCGCGCGTTGCCGGTCTGGACGAAGCGGGCCAGCGTGCCTTCGTCAAGGCGATGATGAAACGGCTCGAAGCTGAGAACGCATGCTATGACGCTGCCGGTTACGCCAAGGCCCCTCCGGGACTGCGCATCTGGTGTGGCGGCTCTGTTGAGCCATCCGACGTCGCCAAGCTGACACCGTGGCTCGACTGGGCCTTCGCTCAAGAAGTCGCGGCACTGTAAGGCCACGTCCAGACTTGCTTTTCCTGCCCTCTCTCATCCTCGGCCCTGCTGAGGATGGGGGACGCAGCCCTCAATGCTCATGAAGAGACAGACACATGACCAAAGTCCTGATCGCTGACAAACTCAGCCCCGCCGCCGTCGATATTTTCAAGGCGCGCGGAATCGAAACCGACATCAAGGTTGGCCTTTCAAAAGAAGAGCTGATCGAGATCATTCCACAATATGACGGCCTTGCCGTTCGTTCTGCCTGTAAACCGGATGCAGATGTCATTGCCGCCGCTGACAATCTGAAAGTCATTGGCCGCGCCGGAATTGGTGTCGACAATATCGACATCAAAGCCGCCACCGCCAAAGGCGTGGTGGTCATGAACACGCCATTCGGCAACGCCATCACGACGGCAGAACACGCCATCGCCATGATGTTTGCTGCGGCCCGCCAGATCCCGGCCGCCAATGCCCGCACACAAGCTGGCGAATGGCCGAAGAAAGACTTCATGGGAACGGAAGTTTCCTACAAGACGCTCGGCCTGATCGGTTGCGGCAATATCGGCAGCCGCGTTGCGGAGCGCGCCATTGGCCTGAAGATGAAAGTGGCCGCATATGACCCGTTCCTGACGGAAGAGCGCGCCGTTGAACTGGGCGTTGAGAAAGTCGAGCTTGAAGAATTGCTCGCCCGCGCAGATGTCATCACGCTGCACGTTCCGCTTACAGATCAAACCCGTAATGTCCTGTCCCGAGAGGCGCTTGAGAAAACCAAGAAGGGCGTCATCCTCGTCAACTGTGCCCGGGGTGGCCTGGTCGACGAACTCGCGGTGAAAGACTTGCTGGAAAGCGGCCATATTTCTGCTGCAGCCTTCGACGTATTCGCCGAGGAACCGGCGAAAGAGCACGCCCTGTTCGGCACGCCAAACTTCATTGCTACGCCGCACCTTGGCGCGGCGACGACTGAAGCACAGGAAAACGTCGCCCTTCAGGTGGCGGAGCAAATGGCCGACTATCTGCTTTCCGGCGCGGTCACGAATGCGCTGAACATGCCGTCCATCACCGCTGAAGAAGCCCCGCGCATCAAGCCGTTCGCAACGCTGGCCGAAAAAATTGGCAGCTTCGCCGGTCAGATCTCTGACTTCGGCTATGACGAAGTCGTCATCGAGTATGAAGGCGAAGTGGCTGACCTGAACCGCAAGCCGCTGACGGCCGCCCTGCTCGCAGGTCTGCTGCGCGCCTCCCGCGGCGATGTGAACATGGTCTCCGCCCCGGCCATACTGGCCGACAGCGGCGTCAAGCTGACCGAGACGAAGACTGAGGACAGCCCGGTCTATGACAGCTTGATCCGCATCAAGGTGAAAACCAAAGCGACCAAGAACGCCCCCGAAGGCGGCTGGCGGACACTGGCCGGCACGATCATCGCCGGACAGCCGCGCATCGTCGAAGTGAAGGGCATGGCGCTGGAAGGCGACTTCTCGCCTGTCATGCTCTACATCAACAATCTGGACACGCCGGGCTTCATCGGTGCGCTGGGCCAGATGCTGGGCGAAGCCAACATCAACATCGCCACTTTCCATCTCGGCCGCACAGCTGCTGGAGAAGAAGCGATCGCACTGGTCGGAGTAGACGCTGTTCCGCCAACCGACATGATCGAGAAGCTCGATGCGCTGCCGCAAGTTCGTTATGCGAAAGCGCTGACATTCTAAGCCAGAGCGGCGCGTTTCATACGCGCAGCGCATAGATACTATGCTTCAAGGGCGGGCTGATCGGCGGATCGGCCCGCCCTATTTGCTCCTTTCAACACGCAAAGGAGTTCTCAAATGGCCAAGATCGCCATCGTTTATCATTCAGGCTACGGCCATACAGCCAAGGTCGCCGAACACGTCCGGAAAGGCGCTGCCAGCACCGGTGCGGAGGTCACGCTCTACAAAGCCGAAGATCTCGCCTCCCCCGAATCAGGCCCCTGGAATGAGCTGAACGCCGCAGATGGCATCATTTTCGGTGCGCCGACCTATATGGGCTCGGCCTCTGCCCAGATGAAACAATTCCTCGATGCCACTTCCAAGGCATGGTTCACCGACGCCTGGAAAGACAAGATTGCTGCTGGTTTCACCAATTCCGGTTCGCTCGCAGGTGACAAATCCAGCACGCTGAACCAATTCTCCACCATCGCCGCCCAGCATGGCATGGTCTGGGTGAATTTCGGTTTGAAATCAGGATTCAACGCCTCCGGACACGACTTCGCCGGCGCCCTGAACCGTGCCGGCTTCTATAACGGACTTGCAACCCAGGCGATGACTGACCTGTCCGCTGAGGAAGGCCCCGACGCCTCAGACCTGAAGACAGCCGAGCTGTTTGGCGAGCGTGTCGCAAATGCCACCCTGCGCTGGGTTCGCGGCGCAGCCTGACGGAACGGAGTTGACGGCGCGGCGTTCGCTCCCTTCATTGGGGAAAATTACATAGGGTTAACATATGAAACGCGCCGTCTCGCTCCTGCTTTGCTCGTCCATTCTTGCTTCAGGTGCCGCTAGCGCCGACATTCTCAGTGAAGCGCGTTTCGGCGTCATGCAGGAGAATATCTGCATCCTCGATTGCGACAATGCGAACAAGGAGCCCGGCCAGAACATCAGCGCCGAGCTCCTCTTCGCCTCTCCTGACTTTCTCGACCTGATCTGGAGCCCGAAGCCCTATGTGATGGGCAGCCTGAACACGCAGGGCGACACGAGCTTCGGCGGGTTCGGCCTGCACTGGTCGTTCGATTTTGCCGACAAATGGACCTTCGAGCCGAGCGTCGGCTATGTCATCCATGATGGCGAACTGGCCAGCCCCTTCCCTCAAGGCGACCCGCGCGGCGACGCGTTCACCGAGGAACACGTCCTGTTCGGCTCGCGGGATTTGTTCCGCACGACATTCGGCCTTCATTACGAGATCAACGAGACCTGGGGGGCGGAGCTGCTCTACGAGCACCTCAGCCACGGTCAGATCCTCGGCAATGGCCGCAATCAGGGCATCGACAATATCGGGCTGCGCGCCACCTACGCATTCGGGAATTAAGCCCTCCCGCTGCGGAACCCCTTGTGAAACGCAGGCGTCGTGACACTCTTCCTCCCATAAAAATAATGGGAGGAAACACGCATGCCGGACAAGCACATTGTCATTATCGGCGCTGGCCTTGGTGGGCTGACCGCCGCCATCAAGCTGCAGGAAGCCGGCTACGACTTCACAATACTGGAACAGGCGGGCCGTGTCGGCGGCACTTGGGCTCAAAACACCTATCCGGGCTGCGCCTGCGACGTGCCTGTGGCCGCCTACCAGCTCTCATTCGCCCAGTCGATGAACTGGACCCGCGTGTATCCACAACAGCCTGAAATCCAGGCCTATGCCGAAGAGATCACGGACCGCTACCAGCTGCGCCCGAACCTCCGCCTGAATGAAGCCGCAGAAAAGGCTGTCTGGGATGAAGCGACGAAGATGTGGACCATCACCACCTCCAAGGGTGAAACGCTGACCGCTGACGCGGTGATCGGCGCGCTGGGCCAGTTGAACCGCCCCTTCTGGCCGGATATTCCCGGCAAGGACAGTTTCAAGGGCGCCATCATGCATTCTGCCGAATGGGATCATTCGGTTGAACTTGATGACAAGCGGATCGGCATTATCGGCTCGGCCGCCAGCGCCGTGCAGATTATCCCCGAAGTCGCGAAAACCTGCGCCAATGTCGGGGTCTTCCAGCGCTCGCCCAACTGGGTCATCCCACGCAATGACCGCTTCATCTCGCCAGAGGAGATGGCGCTGATGTTCACCATTCCGGACAAGGCGATGGAATTCGCAGAAATGAACCGCAAGCTGATCTATGAGAATGCGGACTATTTCTTCTGGCAGGCCTTTGAATGGACACCGGAGGGCCGGGCGCACTTTACGCGCCTCGCCACGGATCATCTGCACGAGCAAGTGCCGGATGAAGAGATGCGCAAGAAACTGACGCCGGACTATCCTGTCGGCTGCCGCCGCATCCTGATCTCGGACGACTACTTCACCACACTGATGCAGTCGAATGTCGACCTGATCACGGATCACATCGCAGAGATTGTGCCGGACGGCATCAAAACCGTGGACGGAAAGACCTACAAATACGACGTGCTGGCGTTCGCCACCGGATTCGAAACCACAGGCTGGCGCTGGTCGGTCGATGTCATCGGCCGCGATGGCCAGTCGATCACCGACGCCTGGGAAGACGGCCCCGAAGCCTATCTCGGCATCACCGTGACGGGCTTCCCGAACTTCTTTGTCCTCTACGGCCCGAACACCAATCTCGGCCACAACTCCATCACCTTCATGCTGGAGCGCCAGGTGGAATACACGCTCAAGGCGCTGCAGGCGCTCGACGAAAAAGGCGCCGCCGCGCTTGTGCCGACCGAAGCCGCACAGGCCGCCTACAATGCTGACCTTCAGGAAAAGCTCGGCAAGACGGTCTGGGCCGACCCGGCCTGCAACAGCTGGTACAAGACCGGCACCGGCAAGATCACCCAGAACTGGTCCGGCCACACCCGCGCCTACGCCGACGCCGTCGCGGAGGTGAAGCTGGAGGATTATGAGCTGGTGCCATAAGGGCCCCGGTCACTGGGCCCCAATCACGGGCATCGCCGTACATAAAGCCCGCCAAAATTCCGTGTCGCCATTCCTGCTCAATTGATATATTCATATAACAATATGAGTTCGAGCGAGATCGGAGACGCGTGAATGGCGAATTGTGGATATGTAACCCTGCCCAATGGGCGCCAGATTCACTTCCGCGCCGAAGGCTCCGGCCCGCCCTTGCTCGTCCTGCACCCTTCGCCGCAGCATTCCGGGGCGATGGGCGCCGCCCTCAACGCCTTCTCCCCGCTCTGCACCTGTATCGCGATGGATACGCCCGGCTATGGCTGGTCGGATGCGATCGCGCTGGAAACGCCCACGGTTTCCGACTACGCCGTCGTGCTCAATGACGTGATGACGGCGCTCGGCTTTGACAGATACTTTGTCTACGGCGCCGCCACAGGTGCGCAGTTTGCGGCAGAACTCGGCAAGCTCTATCCGGATCGCGCCAGATTCGTGATGCTGGATTCCAACGGCCACATCTCCGATGAAATGGCGACGCGCCTGATCGACAATGGCTATTTCGCGGATGTTACGCCGCGCCGGGATGGCGGCCACCTGCTGACCTATTGGGACATGTGTCGCCAATTGTTCTTCTCTTTCCCGTGGAACTCGGATGATCCGGCCGAACGCCTGGGGCTGGACCTTGCGCCGGCTGACATGACGCATGCGATATTCCTGCGATACCTGCTCGCGGGGAAAGATTACGCCAAAGCGTACAAGGCTGCGCTCCACTCCGAGAAGCGAGCGCATCTTGATGGGCTGAATGTCCCCTCCATCATGACCCGCTGGCAAGGAAGCCCGGTAAAGAACATTGCGGATGACCTCATAAACATGGGCCTGCCTGAGTGCATCACGGTCCATCATGCTGGCGCTGGTCTTGATGCGCGCTACGGTGTTCAGGCAGACGCCCTGAAACAACAGATCGCGACGCAGGCCCTTCCGTCTACGAACGCAGGTTCGCTGGTCAAACCTGACCCGTCGACAGATCTCCGCCGAACCTATCTGTGTACGAATTTCGGCCAGCTTCACGCCTACCGCCTTGGCGGTGGCAGTCAGACGCCCCTGGTCCTGCTGCATGCTGCGGGGCAATCCGGCGGGCAAATGCTGGGGCAGGCCGCGGAGCTGGCAAAGGACCGCCCGGTTTGGGTGATTGACCTGCCCCATCATGGCGGCTCATTCGATCTGCCTGAAGGTGGAACGATCAGCCTGGACACGCTCGCCACCTACATTCAGCTCGGCCTGAAATCTGCTGGGCTCGACCATGCCGGCTTCACTGGCCGTGGCCTCGGCGGCGCCATCGCTGGCAAAATCCCCGGAAACACAGCGACCGCCGCCGTACCGCCAGCCCATCATGAAGACCTGCCGGACCTGGCACCGCAGGATGATGGTACGCACCTGATCAGGGCATGGTCCACGTGCCGCGACATGGCAATCTTCCATCCCTTCTGGGATCATCGCGTAGCGGCCCAGCGCGACACCCCGCTCGACCTCTCGCCCGCAATCCTCCATGCAAAGACGGCGGACATGTTGCGGGTCGGCGCCAGATGGCGGGAGTTCATGCAGCTGGAACTCGCCGAAGCAGGCCTTTCAGGCATCGCATAACCGGGCAGATCCCAGCACGCAGTTCCGCGCCTTATCCGTCTGAGACGTCCTGCTTCCACACTTGGTGGCATGAGCAAGGATTCCTCCTTCATCGCCATGATGGCGCTCGGCCTGCATGTTGTCTTTGCACCGCCGAAACAACGCGCGCCCTCGCCAGATTTGCCGGACGGCGTGGAGATAGTCATATTTCCCGGCGCGGTGGAATATCATCTCACCCTCCTGCCAGCCTCACAACAACTCAACCTATAAGATCCGTTTCCAGAAATTGCACGCAATGGTTGTGCGCGTGCCGGCCCGGTCTCCACGGCCAGATTGCTCGCCCGCGTCCGGGCGCTTCATCGCCTCCTGAAATCTCCTGAAGCTGCCGCCAAACGTCTCGCCCGCAGCTTCCAGCGCCTCAAGGCAAAGGGCCGCCCCAGCCCGGTGGCGGGTCCTGCGCCGAATGCGTTTCGCCTCAACGCCGAGCTTGGCGCACTCTCGACCGCCCTTCCCGGTCTGCTGAACGCAAGGCTGATATCGGCCTGGACTGATTCCGGCTGAGCCAGCCGACAATGCGCCCACCCTGCCGGAACGCACACCGCGTCTCCGGTCACAGGAGAATCCGCTCCCACCTGCGACAAAGGTATTTCACTCTTCCCCTTGCAATTGCCGCTCAAATCCTGCCCAAGTCCCGGCGGACTTTCAGGAGCAGGAATCATGGCCGGAGTAGTGGTTGTCGGGGCCCAGTGGGGCGACGAAGGCAAGGGCAAAATCGTCGATTGGCTATCCAGCCGCGCCGATGTCGTGGTGCGCTTTCAGGGCGGCCACAATGCCGGCCACACGCTGGTCATTGACGGCAAGACGTTCAAGCTGGCGCTGCTGCCCTCCGGCCTCGTGCGCGGCGGCAAACTCTCCGTCATTGGCAATGGCGTCGTGGTTGATCCGTGGCACATGCTGGAAGAGATCGACGGCATCCGCGCGCAAGGCGTTGATGTGACGCCGGAAACCCTGATCCTGTCTGACAATGCCTCCCTTATCCTGCCCTGGCACAAGGACATCGACGCTGCCCGTGAAGGCGCGCTCGGCGCTGGCCAGATCGGCACGACAAAGCGCGGCATCGGCCCGGCCTATGAAGACCGCGTTGGCCGCCGCGCCATTCGCGTCGCAGATCTGGCAGATCCGGCCGCACTGGACCTGAAGATCGAGCGCCTGCTCGCCCACCACCGCCCACTGCGCGCCGGTGTTGGCCTGCCAGAGCCAGACGGCCCGGCGCTGAAGGCTGAATTGCTGAAAATTGCTGACAAGGTCCTGTCCTACGCACAGCCGGTCTGGAAACTGCTGGATGAGGAAGTCCGCGCTGGAAAGCGAATCCTGTTCGAAGGCGCTCAAGGCGTGATGCTGGACGTTGACCACGGCACCTATCCCTTTGTGACCTCTTCAAACGTGGTCGCCGGAAACGCATCTGCCGGATCGGGCGTCGGCCCCGGCGCAATCTCCTACGTTCTCGGCCTCGCAAAGGCCTACACCACCCGCGTCGGCGCGGGCCCCTTCCCCACAGAACAAGACAATGAGATTGGCGAACGCCTCGGCACGATCGGCCGCGAAGTTGGCGTGAACACGGGCCGTGCGCGTCGTTGCGGCTGGTTTGACAGCGTCATGGTCCGTCAGGCTTGCGCCACCTCCGGCGTCAACGGCCTCGCCCTGACCAAGCTGGACGTGCTGGACGGGTTTGACGAGATCAAGGTCTGCGTCGCCTACAAGCTGAACGGCAAGGAAATCGATTACTATCCTGCTGGCCTCACCGACCAGGCCGCTGTCGAACCGATCTATGAAACCATGCCCGGCTGGAAAGATTCGACCAAGGGCGCACGCTCCTGGGCCGATCTGCCGGCCGAAGCGGTGAAATATGTTCGCCGTCTAGAAGAACTTGTCGGAAAGCCCTGCGCCCTCGTCTCCACCTCGCCAGAGCGCGAAGACGTGATCCTGATGAAAGACCCGTTTGAGGCCTAGAGGTCTCGCTCAGGCGCTCATCAGGCTTCCGACCCATTTCGTGGTACCGGCTTTCATGCCCTTGAACTTGGGCAAGGCTGCCAACCGCCCGACGAACAGCGCATCCGGCTGAGCCAGCCGTTTAACGTGGTGATAGAGCTTTGACTGGGTTTCCGGCGTGGACACCAGAAACAGACGATCCTCCAGCTTGCGCGCCGAATGAGAGACGTTTTCCGCCTCCAGCACGTCGCCGCCCTTGTAGTAAACGATAAACATGTCTGACTGAGGCCAGTCGGAATCAAGCATGAGAAAACCCGCTGTTTTCGCAACCTACGCAGCGGACAGGAATTTGTTTCACAGCTTTTGGAAAATGGTGGGCGGTACAAGGTTCGAACTTGTGACCCCTACGATGTCAACGTAGTGCTCTACCACTGAGCTAACCGCCCGATCCAGTCGGAAGCAGGGGTAATGGATAATTCAGCGCCCGGCGTCAAGACGGCTTTGTCGTTGTAACCACGCAGAGTGCAATTTTCTGCAGTAGCGCATCCGGCGTCTCGGGATCTTCAGCAAAGAACCAGACCTCTCCGAATGGATCATTTGCGGAAAAGGCGTGCCCCTCAAACCGAAAAGATAGCCAGTGGCCAAGTTCGGACGGCGTGAGAGAAATGATCTCCAGGCCGGCGAGATCTTTCAGCCGAAGAATACAATCATCCAGATTCATTCTGGCGGGCGCATCAAAGAAATGACGCCCGGCATCACGCGACACAGATTTCAGCAGTTTGGGCGTCTCGTTGGAGTCGCCCCGGTCCATCAGGCAGCCATGACCTTGTCCACCTCATCCACGATTTCGCGGAGATGGAAGGGCTTGGAAAGGACCTTGGCGCCCGCAGGCGTCGGCGCACCGGATGACAGGGCAACAGCGGCGAACCCGGTGATGAAGACGATTTTCATGGCAGGATCGAGCTCAGCGCCGCGGCGCGCCAGCTCAATGCCATCAAGGCCTGGCATCACGATATCGGTGAGGAGAAGGTCGAACACTTCACGCTCCAGCGCGGACAGGGCGCTTTCGCCGTCGGCATAGTCCTGAATCTCATGTCCCGCCCGGCGCAGGGCGGCGGCCAGGAACATGCGCATGGAATCATCATCTTCAGCCAGCAGAATCTTGGTCACGCTGAATGTCCCTCTTCTCAATATAACCCTAAGCATAAAGACGCAGTTCGGTAAATCAGGCGTGAATATTGTCAGGATCCACCGCTCAAATATTGGCGCAGCTCAGCGAAAAGGCTTGACCTTCAAGCAAACAGGGAAACGATGCGCCGGATGACAGATGCTCCGCAATTTCTTGACAGGGCTGAGGATTTTCAGACCTCGCAAACGCCAGAAGGCAACACGCGTGGCCTGCCAAGATACGCCATACCATTCCGGCTAGAGCCGCCAGAAAAAATGCGTGCACCTGTTGTTTTTGCCTCCCCGCACTCCGGAAACCTCTATCCGCAAGACATGCAATCGGCCCTTTGCGTGCCGCTTGCGCTCGTCAGACGCACCGAAGATGCCTTCGTGGACCAGTTGTTCTCGAGCGTTCCGGGACAGGGTGGCCTGCTGATTGCCGCAAAATACGCGCGGACTGTCACAGATTTGAACCGCGATCCCAGAGAACTGGATCCCGGCATGTTCAGTGACGGCGTACCACGCGCTTGCGGACTGCCGACAGCAAGAGTTGAGGCAGGGCTGGGGTGCCTGCCCCGGGTCGCTGCCCGCGGCGAAGCCATTTATGCACGCCTCCTCACCCGGGCGGAGGGCGAAGCCCGCCTGGCTGGCATTCATGATGTCTATCATCAGTGCCTGGCCACCGAACTTGCCAGCCTGAAGGAGCGACACGGTCAAGCCTTCCTGATCGATTGCCACTCCATGCCCAGCACACAACCCGGGCGACGCAATCTGGCGGATATCGTGCTTGGAGACCGGTTCGGATCAAGCTGCGATCCGCGTCTGACCAGCCGGATAGAACGGGCGTTCCGCGGGCTCGGGCTGAGCGTCGCACGCAACGCGCCTTATGCCGGTGGATATACAACCCGTCGCTATGGCCGGCCCAAGCGCGGCTTCCACGCGATACAGATCGAGATCAATCGCGGTCTCTATATGAATGAGGATGCGGTTACGCAGAGCGCAGGCTTTGAGCCGCTGCAGCAAAAATTGTCCGACGTTGTCACCGAGATCCTGAGCGTGGCCGACCTCATCACGTCCCGCTGAGGCAACACACGCACTTCAACCTCAAGACCTTGTTTTCAAAAAAAAGGGCCGCGCTACGAAAGCGCGGCCAAGGTCAAAGGGAGGAAACGCCAGAGGCGTCTGCACCGGAGTGCAAGGACAGGTTTATGTTGCGCCGCACAAAACGCAACCACTGAATCGGGATTTCTCTGCATTTTGAGATTACAGGCCAAAAAATGGGCATTTGTGCCCAACGGCACACCATTTGCGTCGCTCCAGCCAAACTATCCCGTTTTGGGACTGATACCGGTCCCATCCGTTAGGAGCTGAATATGGCTGATGAAACAGACCTTCACGTAGGCAAGCGCCTTCGCCGCCGCCGCCGCCTTCTGGGCATGACCCAGCAGGACCTCGCAAGTCAGGTAGGCGTGCGCTTCCAACAGATCCAGAAATACGAATGTGGCGCAAACCGCATCACAGCTTCCCGCCTCTTTGAGCTGGCCAAGGCAATGAATGTTTCTGTCCAGTATTTCTTCGACGGTATCCCTTCGCCCAACGCCCCCGACGCGGCAAACGATGCGGAGCGTATGGAAGGCGACATTCTTTCACAGAAAGAGACTTTGGAACTGGTCCGCGCCTATTACCGCCTGGGTGAGCGCCCACGTAAACGCCTGCTGGAACTGGCCAAGGCGCTCGAAGGCGACACGAGCAGCTCCGGCGTCGCTTGACGGGTGCCGCCGGGCGGGGCAAGCCCTGCTCCGATGACAAAAACCTTCTCCCTTGAAGATGAGCTCGCCTTTGCCAGGCGACTCGCAGATGCGGCCTGGACAGCGATCCGGCCGCATTTTCGCGCTCTGGATACAGTCGACAACAAGATGGGCGCGGCGCAATCCGCGTTTGATCCTGTCACGGCAGCAGATACCGCGGCCGAAGAGGCCATGCGCGCGCTGATCGAAGCGGAAAGACCCGACCACGGCATCACCGGAGAAGAATTCCCCGCAAAGCCGTCAAAGAACGGCTTTACCTGGTTGCTGGACCCGATTGACGGCACCCGCGCCTTCGTTGCGGGACTGCCAAGCTGGACCACGCTGATCGCGCTCTGTGACGCATCCGGAACGCCAATTATCGGCGTGATTGACCAGCCGGTTCTGGATGAGCGCTATCTGGGATGGCCTGACGGCGCGGCATTGGAACAGGATGGCCAGCAAACCCCGATCCGCGTGTCTGACTGCAAGGATCTGCGCGAAGCTGTTATCTCGACGACAGATCCGTTCATCCTGACACCCGCCGAAGAAGGCGCCTGGACGCATTTGCGCGCGACCGCGCGCATCGGCCGTTACGGTCTGGATGCCTATGCCTATGCCCGGCTCGCTGCAGGCACAATTGACCTTGTCGCGGAAAGTGGCCTGAAGGCATGGGATGTCGCGGCCTTGATTCCCGTTGTGCGCGGCGCGGGCGGACTCGCCACTGATTGGCGCGGCAATCCGCCAAAGCTCGGTGGCCAGATTGTCTGTTGTGCAAGCCAGGAAATTCTGGATCAGGCCCTGCTCGCCTTGCGGCGCTCAGCCGAAAGCTGATCTTCAGGGGCCTTCCACCTCGTAGCCCTTCGCCTCAAGCAACTTGATCACGCTGTCATCGCCGGCCAGATGACCTGCGCCCACGGCAATCAGGCTCGTGCCCGGTTCATCCAGCATCGCTTCGATCTTGCCGACCCAGATTTCATTGCGCGCCTTGAGCAGTGCGTCATAGACCTCATCCGATCCCATCATGTCGGGGTTGGACATCAGAAGGCCGATCCCGTTCACATCGCCATCCACCCATTCGGAAACCAGCGTGTCCAGCACGTCGCCGCCCTCTTCGATGGATTCCGCCGAACTGATCAGGAAATCGACCTGAACATCTGTCGGCATGTTGGCGAGCCGGCCAAGTTGCTCATCAATCGTTTCCAGATATTCGAAGGACTTGTCCGCTTCGCGTGCCTCGGCGCCGATAACCATTTCGACCCCGGAGTTGGGATCATATCCCTCGCTCTGGATCTGAAGCACTGACAGATTCACCGCTGCCCACCAGGGCTTCATCGGCTCAATCGCCCCCAAAGGCAGGCCGACATGATCCAGCGCCTTTTGAAGCTCCGCTTTCTCCAGATCGCTGAGCAGGTTCGACAATTGTTGCCCGCCGCCAAGCATGCCCTCGGTCGAGATGAATTTCATCATCTCCGACGCGGCGGCCTGGCTGGTGACATCTGCCTCGAAGACGATGGTGTCAGCGTCTGTCAGAGCCGCGTCCAGCGCATCACTCCGCCAATCGAGTCCCGGCCGCAACAGATGAACCGTGCCGAAGATGTGAAGCGTCGTATCCTCATCGCTGAGCGTCCAGAGCGCGGGCTCCCCTGCCCCACGGGATGCCTGCGCTTGCGCGAGCGCGTCCGCATAGGCGGCTTTCTGAGCTTCCAGCTGAGCGGCGCGGTCTGCCGCTTCGTCCTGAACAGGGGCATCTGGCGCGCTCTTTTCCGAACCGCAGGCTGAAACGCCGAGCAGCAGCGCGAGCGCGGCGCCAGTCATTGCCGTGGATAAACTCCGCATATGTCACTCCTGAAATCCTCGTTGATCCAGACCTATCCCAATCCTTCCGGTACGCAAGCGCCAAGCTTGGCCAGAACGGCAATCCGGCGTTGCACTCGGCCCGTGCATGCCGTATTCACCGGCTTCGGCTCGCACCCATAGCTCAGCTGGATAGAGCGCTGCCCTCCGAAGGCAGAGGTCAGAGGTTCGAATCCTCTTGGGTGCGCCAATAAAATCAAACGCTTACCTGATAGCGATCGATTATCCACCTTGTGCCGGTAACCACATAGTAACCACCGCATCCTTGTGTTGGTAGTCCACGTTTACGTTGCTCTTGCATAGTGGAGCGCGCCACCTAAGCTGGAACGGTCGGGCTGTAGGAATCAGGGGGCAGCGTTGTTCAATTTCGAAAACTTTACGAACCCAGTTATGCTGGGGAGGGCTATTGGAGCTTTTGTGGCGCTAGCAGCATTCGCAGCTGCTTTTTCTAAGCCAGCCCAAGGGATCGCTACAAAGAGGTTCGCACTAACTACAGGTTTCTTGCTAGCAGGCGTCTTGGGTACTGTTATCGGCGCATTCGGACTCGCTGACGGAAACCAGCCAGTTTGGACACAGTCAGCTTTTTCCTATGGGCTACCTGCAATATTGGCGGCGATCGTCGCTTTCATCATCGGTGCCCTTCACCACTCGGACGGTGAAAAGATGACCGGTATGGTGATCGCATACTTAGTTTTGGCTGTAGCCGTAGTTTTTGGCTCAGTCGGCAGCACGATGGACGAATACTTCAATGACGATGAGGCGATTTTTAGTGATCCGTTGATGAAGGGATTTGCAGCCATCGAAGAAAAGTATCCCGCTCGATGGTCAGAATTGAAGGAAGAAATACGGCACTCCGAGCTGACCGGCACAGGAAGCTTACCTACGATAATCACCGCGTTCTTCCACAAGAACCAAGCAGAGTTTTTCCGCTTAGCAAGCGATAAGGCAGCCATCGACTTTCAAAAGCACGCCATCAACAAAATGGAGTATCTATCGACAGTAGACCCCGAAAGTTGCGTTTCACTGATTAATGGTCATCCTACCGAAAGAGTTACAAAGTCTCTGTCCTACGAACTAAAATTGCAGGAGGCAGAAGCGCTAGAAACTTTGATAAAGTCGTCAGGGACCGGAAACTCTGGGACAGCTTTCAGTGAGGAAGCCGAAGCTGTTTTCGTCTCAACTCTTTTCCGATTCGCTGACGAGCATCCCGAAGCATTTCTCATCTATCTATCTGTCGCGAATGGTGAGAGTCAGGCCCCAAGCTCGGTTTGTGAAACGTGGATCGCGCTAAATAAAGTCTTCGAGCAGAGACCGGATAATGAGTACGCGCGATTTATCAGAAGTGATCTTTGGTTAAACCCCGAAACCGAAATATCAGAAGCCGCAGAAAGCGAGATTTCGCTAGCATATCTTTACGCGGACGCAGCATTGACTAGACGCGACCTCCCGCAAAAGTTGGATGCAATAACAACTCTCACAAACGTCTTATTTCACGACCGAACGTACCGCTTCATGTATCAGCTGGATGGCCAGTCGCCGACATCCCCACAGCTGAAAAGCCATTTCGAAGAAGCCTCATTAGGCGAACTATGCACCGACGAATACTACCGCACGATAATAGATCATCGTGTCACCTTCAGTTACGAGTATGAGCACAGCAATGGACGTGCTGTGCTACTGCTAGACTCAAACTCCTGCGAAACAGGCGCAGTGCGTTTGATGGAATAGCCTGCCAACACTATTGGCGAGAAGGTCGCGCTACTGACAAGCTATTGAATCCCCCTATCCTTTAAATAGGCCTCCAAAGTAGCCAAAGATACTGACAAGTTCTTCCCATCATTTGGGATCGGTGTCGCAAACGCTTCGTTGATTAAACGCCCTTGCTCCTCGAGCGCGATCTTTCCATAGGAAGTCAGCGTCGTCATGACGTGCTCATGACCTAAATTTTGGCTGCCTGCCTTGAAAGCGGCGATAGACACCTTCCGCCGGTACATCTCCGCAACCAACATATAGCGGAAACTATGTGGCGTGAAGGAAGGCAATCCCGCCGCCTTAAAAGCAGACTTAATGATCCCCCTTGCGGGGCCCGCTCCTTTCCAGTGCGCTCGCTTCAAGCCGACCGGCTGAAACTGGTAGTTCCCATCCTGTCCAACCTGCGTCGCCGGAAACATCGGATCGCCAGGGCCAAACAACTCGACGTTTTCAAGATAGTCCAGCCAATCCAAAAAGACTTTCTCAAAGCTATCACTAACCGGCATTAGAAACGTATCAATCCGCTTACTGTTCTTTGTTTCGACCTGATCTGGTCTCTGAAGTATTAGACGGCGACGGCGATCGTAATGTTTCAGCTTCAACGTTGTGAGTGCCGTAACACGAAGGGCTGTCATAGCGGACAACGCCATCATTGCACGGTTTCTCTTCTCTAGCGCTGTATCGAACGGCATCTGGTCAATCGCCGCCTCAACCATTGCTAACGTTGGGAAGTCTCGATCTTTTGGCGCGCTCGCTGCCCGAACCATTTTTTCCGATAAGTTCATGAACTCGATCGCATCGCCTGTAACTCGCGACTTGTAACCCGGCTGCATAGACAGCCACCGCAGAAAGTGCTGCACCTTTTTTACGGTTCCCAATACTGTCGATAGCGAAAGCTCCTGATCTGACATATACGCTTTGAAAGCGACCGCCTGCTTTTGGCTGAACGTTCTAAAATCGGCGTACCCTGTAAATGCCTCAAATCGATCTAACGCGATCACTACCTGTTTGATAGTAGTCTCGGCCTTTCCATCCGCATGCTCGAGATAATAAAAGTACTTTCGCTTTATTTGCTCATTCGCAGGGCACTTAATGGACACTGTCGGAGCCCCCCTCACAACCGTCAGTGTCAAGTACATCTCGACGGTGCCAAAGGGTGGGTTTAACAATGCGGTCGCGGTAGCCTATTAAGTCCGGTTCCACTTTCGGTATCGCGCGCATTTCGGCGAGAATTTCCGGCAGCTCGCTCAGTTTGCGAACCTGCTGAATCAACGTTCCGCAAACCCCGCATTTTCCCGTCACCCGCACAGTTGTCGGTCCCAATCCGGCGGCAGTGTTGACGCTTTTCGGATGAGGCGCGCGAGGCTGGCAACATTTGCAACAAAACAGCTCCCCAACCCCACAAGGTCTTTTCCGCCTTGTCCATTTCGTCTTGAGCCAAGCTTTTAGCTCGGCCCCATCAATCAGGCGCGGGCTCGTATCAGGTAAGACTGGCAGTCCTTGTTTGATCCAACTGCGCACCGTATGGACCGTACGGTCGAGGCGTTTTGCAGCCTCACCAACCGTGTAGCAACGCGATGTTTGAATCAGGCTGAAGTTCGGTTTCCGCTTCATCTTAGTTTTACGCTGCATCACGCCGACTCTGACGTGCTATTGCGCTGGCGGCTTTCCAACCAAACCTCTACATCACTCCAGCGGTAGCGCACTGAGCGTCCGATGGAAAACCAAGGGGGCGAGTGTGGCACACCAAGCATACGGCGTTTAGCCCATGTCGTTGCACCAGTACCCGTGCGACGAGCCAGCTCATTCGTATCGATCAGTTCATAACTCATTTTATTTCCTCAGTGGCACTCAGACTCTCTGAGCGCTCCAAGGGTGCGATGGCACTTCGCTCGCATCTATTAGACACAAGCAAATTTGCTCGCATCAGGAGGAAAAAGGTGGGAGTTTTTTCAGTTTTAATTCCTCGAGAAGGGTCTTTACTCTGCTCCAAGATAACTTCGATGGTGTCCGGCCATATCGAATCGGAGGATTCGGCGACCTCACAATTTCTCTAGCCAGCTGAGAAATGTTTCCTCCTAGCTCGGGATTGGCCTGCACAGCTCTTTCGGCACAACGCTGCACAGCGGCAAGCGATTTCTGGCCGATTTCTCGTCGAACGAGAGCGGCCTCCTGCCTTCCAATCTTTCTTTGGTATCTAATTTCTCTGCCCACTAGAGCGTCAGACTCGTAGTTGAATTTCCACAGATACTCTGACATCAACTTACCCAGAGCATAGGCAGATCTCGGCTCGGCGTGTTTCTTTATTTCTCCCAACCACACCGCCCCATCAAAGATTTGCAGCATACCGCACAAACTCATCTGCTCGGAGAGCGCAATCAAGTAGCTTGCCCTCAACGCCTCCGTCGAGCTGAGCGGTTCGTACTCGACAGATCGCCCATCATCACCAATTCCAACAGTCCCGTAAGCTAATAAGTCGCCATACACGTCAGAACAAATTGGGTCAGATCCCGCTGATCTTAGCCAGGAAGGCTGAAATGGAATCTTATCTCCCACTTTGAAATCGGGTTCATGGTGGAGCTCAAACTCGAACCGACTTAGGCCCACCGAAACAGTGACGGAAAACCGAACTGGCGTTTCATCAACGCGGCTACGTGCTGAATCAAAGACGTAATGCGCACGTATATCATCTACTCTAGCCTCGGATTGGGAAGCTTCCGTATCAACACCCATCTGAGTCTCCTCCACGCACCTGCAAAGGTACGTCGATTTCAGAGGTTGTCACGTCGTTCTGATCTGAGCCCCTAGCGCTGAATTGATTGCGAAACTTGTTTTGTCGGACGCGTCTCTCACAGAATGAGGCTGGAGATGCGCATATCTCAGAGTAGTGTCACCGTGCGTGTGGCCAAGCAGAGCCCCAATGATTGGTAAGCTTTCACCACCGGACGCAGCAACGCTCGCAAAGCTATGCCGAAGGTCATGTAGGCGGACATTTTGCAATTCGGCGCTCTCGCGGATACGATTCCAGACTTTAGGCGTCCCTTGATACCACCCATCGGACCGACTTGCAGGGAATATGTAGTCTGCTCCGATGGCTTTAGGGATTTGCTCTATGATTTCCAACGCTGCGGCATTCAGAACGATCAATTTCTGACCCGTTTTCGAATCTCCAATTCGCAGATATTGAAACTGACGGTCCACTTCGTTCCATTTTAGCCTCTCAATCTCGCCCTTTCGGGCTCCGGTCAGTAGGAGAAGACGAATAATGGCCACCGCATAAGGGTTTTCGCCGCGCGCCTCAGCCTCAGCCAATGCGGCCCCCAAGCGCGCCAACTCAACTGTATCGAGAAACCGCTCATTGCGCCGATCACGATAGCGTTTCACCCCTCGCACAGGATTTTCTTTGAGTAAGCCTGCTTCGACTGCGTAGGAGAATATGCCTCCCAGAAGGCCAACCGTGCGAGTAGCGGTACCCTTTCCTCCCCTTACAATGGATCGTCCCCGCCTTCCTGTCTTCACGTCCGTAGCGGTTTTCCCTTCCGCGACATCTCTCATAAATTGGGAGACATCTGCCCTCGTTACGTCTGTAATACGCTGATTACCAAGCAGCGGCTTGATGTGACGCTCAATGCGCCCCCTGTCCGTTGCGAGCGTTGAAGCCTTCTTCGTCCCTACTCCAACCTGAAGATACCGGTCGCAAAGCTCCGAAACGGTCAGCACAGCCTTGTCTGCCTGCTTGACCTTTGCCGGGTCCGCTCCCTGAGCAACCTGTCCAAGTATCTTCGCCGCCTCTTTGCGAGCCGCATCGGGCGTCCAAGGCGAACCGTGCGCACCAATCGTCATGCGACGCGTTGGAGCGCCGCGACCTGTTCCCACTCTGTATTTACAGACATAGCTCTTACGCCCGCCCGCACAGACCTTCAGACCAAAGCCCTTCAGGTCGGCGTCCCACAGAAAATAGTCTTTCTCTCTTGGCTTGGCCCCATTCACGACTGAGAGGGAAAGGCGCTTGGACATGGTGGTTACCCTCGGCAACGAATAACCACATAGTAACCACGCTAATGGGAAACACAAGAAACCTTCAGGAACGCCGAGACATTCTACTTATTGATTTTTCTTATTTTTTGTCGAGCTTTGGAGCGAGCAGGAATCTTAGGAAATGTCACTCCCCTGCCCTCCGAAGGCAGAGGTCAGAGGTTCGAATCCTCTTGGGTGCGCCATTCCTGCTTCTTCGTTGGGGAATTGGCTTGAGGTTGCATCCTGAAGCGTGGCGCCCCCGATATTTCAATATCTGTTGAAATTTAATGACGCGCCTCCACATACACGGCAACGCACCCATCTCACGAAGGTCCAAGCCGTTTATGAAATCTGATAGATCCTTGCCTGCCCTCGATGCCTCAAGCTTCCAGGAGGTCGACCGCGATGCGCTCCTTTCCCCGCCCCTGAGTGATCACAAGCCCCGCATCCTCCTGTTGCACGGATCTCTGCGCGAGCGGAGCTATTCCCGGCTTGCCAATGAGGAGGCTGCGCGCATCCTCCAGAAACTTGGCTGCGAAACGCGTGCGTTTGATCCAGCCGGCCTTCCCCTGGCGGATGGCGCCGATGAGTCCCATCCCAAGGTTCAGGAATTGAGGGACCTTGTGATGTGGTCCGAAGGCATGGTCTGGTGCTCACCAGAGAGACATGGTGCGATGTCCGGCCTCATGAAAACACAGATTGACTGGATTCCCCTCTCGCTCGGAGGCGTCAGGCCAACGCAAGGAAAGACGCTTGCCGTCATGCAAGTGTGCGGCGGATCACAGAGCTTCAATGCGGTGAATCAGTTGCGGATTCTTGGACGCTGGATGCGCCTGATCACGATCCCGAACCAGTCTTCGGTCGCGAAGGCTTTTCTGGAGTTTGAAGACGACGGCCGCATGAAGCCGTCGCCCTATTATGACCGGATCGTCGACGTGATGGAGGAACTCGTGAAGTTCATCCTGCTGACACGCGATCGCGCAGACTATCTTGTAGATAGGTATTCAGAGCGAAAGGAGAGCCCTGAAAAGCTCTCGAGACGAGTCAATCAGCAGCGCATCTGATCAAAACTCTTGGCACCAATCACTCGGCGTCTTCTGAATAGTGACCGGTCGGGCGAAGTCGGTCTTCCAGACTTCCGAGATCGCTCGTTACAAAGTTATTGATCAGCTTACGGGCCTCTTCTTGCGCCTCCATATTGTCCTTGCTGCCGTCGGCCACTTCGGCCGCGAGACTGAGAAGCGGCATGTAGAGTGCCTCGGTTTCGCCTTTGATGGTGATCGCGAATGCCTCATTCTCCGCCTCGATTCGACTCCAATGGTCGCGCACACCAGCCCAGAATTCGGCGGTGCCGCTCCAATAGTCCGTCGCGATCTCGGTTTCGAAATCATCGTCGCGGCGATAGGTGTTCAGCCCCATCTCACGGGCCAGGATCTGAGGCGCATCACCGCTCAGTATGATTTTGCTGTTGTCTTGCTCATGTACCCAGCCCCACGGCGTGATGACATGCCGGTTCATGGCGTTAATGGCGTGATAGTCATCGCGCGTGGTCATGTCACGGCGCGGCAATGGACGCCATTCATGAGGAGGCTGCCATTCGGCGACACCATTCTCGTGCGACCAAGCCGCAACTGCGCCATAGCGCGGGGCATCATCCACCTGATAGACGGTTTGCGACCAGGTTCCGGCTCGCTCTTCTGCAGGCACATCACGCCACTCCCAGGCGTTGCCGCCGACAAAGGTCAGCACACGCGCTGGCTCATACTGCCAATCCTGACGCCAATGCTTGATGGCCATCTTGTGTTCACCGCCCACCACGAGAATGTGCTGCAGACTGATGAAGTCTCCGCGGTCTTCGACCACCAGCACAACTTCATCACCGCCAGAGACCTTGCGCGGCTTCAGATAGTAATCATCGGGGAAAGACACGGTCTCGTTGAAGTCGAACTTTACCTTGAAGTTTCCGGCCATGGACAAGATGGCTTCGCGGTCTGCCTGAAACTGGCTATCCGGCGTGTCTGCGACGAACTCGGAGACTGGCATCGGTGCTGTCTCTGCAGCCACGGGTGCTGTCGCACAACCAGCCAGCCCGGCGCTCGCCAGAAGGGAAAAGGAGAAAACGATCCGACTCATCGCAGCCATTGGTAGCCCTCTTAATACTTGCCTCCCCGGAACGGGTGAGAGGGCGCTCTAGCATCAATGATAATGATTTGCAATTGCATATAATGCGGCTGCTAGCCAAGATCCCCGATATCAAGGAATGGCGCCGCATCAAGCTCCTCTGCATCGAGCAGGCGTGCCGATCTCTCCAGCGCTGCAACCAGCATGGATTGCTGCCAATCCGGCAATTTGTCGAAGCGAGTGGCAAAAGTTTCGTGCAACGGGTCTGGTGCCACAGACAGCGCGGTCTTGCCCGCTGGCAGCAGGCTGAGCCAGACCTTCCGGCGATCAGTATCACAGCGACGACGTGCAATCAGTCCGCGCGCTTCCAGCTTGTCCACAAGGCTTGTTATCGTCGCGTGTTTCAATTGCGTGATTTCTGCAACGTGTCCTGCTGAGAGCTCGCCTTGTTCTTCCAGCATACGCAGCACTGTCATCTGCGAAGGAGTCAAACCGGCTGTCTGGGCGAGCCGTTTCGACGCCAACTCCGTCATGCGCTGGATCTTTCGAAGTGCAATCAGGGCATCATCAGATCGCGTACTCATCAGCCTAGTCCCGATAGTGCGTCAGGGCAGGCCCCAGCGCCGTTTTCAATGGCTCGAGATGTGCCTCATAAGGCCGCCACTGCTCAACCCCGCTTTTGTTAATGGGCTTGCGAACCTGCTCTGAACTGGCTGTGCGCACAGCGCGGTCTGTTTTGTGAAAGTCGACACAGGCCTGATCGAAAGGCAGCCCACAATAGTCGAGGATGCGCCGCACCTGCCCCCCCAGATCGTCGAGCACGTCTTCATGCTGAACGCGCAAGATGCGTCCTTCGGGCAGGACGCGCTCCCAATGCGCCATCAGGTCAACATAGCCGCGATAATAATTCCCGATGTCTTCCAGGCTGTAGGTAAACTCCTGTCCTTCCGCGAAAAGTTGCTTGAAGCCGGACCAGCAGCAATCCATCGGATGTCGCCGCGCATCAATGATCTTCGCATTGGGCAGGATCAAATGGATCAGGCCAATATGGCGGAAATTGTTCGGCATCTTGTCAGTAAAGAAGGCCGCTCCCTGACGATGGATGCGCGTAGTTTCAACATACTCCTCGCCCAGCGCCTGAAGATCGTCTGCGCCTAGTTCATGCAGTATGCGCGGATACCGCTCCCGATCCGTCAACTGCTTGCGCCCGCGAAGCCGATGGGCCAGCGACAGGATATTGGGCAGCTCCAGCGTTCCATCTACGTCCGGATGGGACGCAAGGATTTGCTCAATCAGCGTTGAACCCGCGCGCGGCAATCCCAGGATGAAGATCGGATCCGGCGCGTCACAGCCTTTTCCGGATTGGGCATCGAACAGGTCTTTCGTACAAATCGCCTTCTGCGCATCAAACTCTTCATGCATCTGTTCAGTCGTGTACCGAACAGTCTGATGCTTCAGCGCATTTCCCTGCGCATATGCGGCGAACGCTGCATCATGATTTCCGCGATCTTCCTGGGCCTTGCCCAACGCGAAGGCGATGTGAATGCGTGACATATGATCAATGTCAGGTGCTGAGAATTGCGCCTGCAGCCTCGCCAGCTCTTCGTCGTCAAATTTGTACGTCTTCAGATTGGCAAGTCCATACCAGGCATCCCCCTGCCCCGGCGCGACATCCCTTGCGGCGCGATATGACGCAATCGCATCCTCCGTCCGGCCATATGTCTTCAGCGCATGCCCACGGGACACCAGCGTTGCTGCATCGTCAGGAAGTTTTTGCAAGACCTTCTCGAACTGGTCCAACGCAGTTTCATAGTCACCGGCCTGCATGCTTTCGATGGCAAAATGGGATTGGAACACAGGGTTGTCCGGGTCGCGCGCCATCAGCGTTTTGGCTTGCTCCAGCGCCTCGGAAAACTTCTGACGCTTCCGCAACACCTGAATATAGTCGAGCCGTAGCTGAATATTGTCCGGATCAAGACCAACAGCGCTCTCAAGAAGAAAATCCGCATCTTCCTGCACGCCCAGTCTCGACCCGATATCGGCAAGCAAACGCATCCCCTCCACATGGGTCGGGTTCCGTTGAAGAAAGGCCCGCGCGATCTCTTCTGCGCGGAAGATGCGCCCCTCATGGATATGGTTGGTCACTGCCAGCAACTCACGGGGCAACGCTCGAACACGATCTGCTTGAGCGCGTGCATTCACCGCTGCTGTTGTATTTCCGGATTGCCCATACAACTCCGCAAGGGCTGTCCAGCTTGCCACAAGCGAGGGGTTGTACCGCGTCGCCCGCTCGAAGGCAGAGATCGCGCCCGCCATATCCCCAAGCTTGCGCTTCAGATGCCCCTCTTCCTGATACGCCCGGCCGAAATCCGGCGACACTGATTTCAACGCCGACAGATGCTGAGCGGCATCCTCATGACGCCCCACATACCGCGCGCTGACAGCGGCCATGTAAAGCGCATCCTTGTGTTCAGGGTGTTCTGCCAGAATTGCGTCCGCAATCGCGGCCGCCGCAGCAAAATTTCCTGACTGTATGGCCTTTTGCGCATCTCTCAGGGAAGCTTCCGGATCAGCTGTAGTCGTCATGGCGTGGCAAGTATCTCTCGCAAAAATGAAAACAGCGCCCTGAACGTGTCAGGGCGCTGCTTTGGTACCAAATTGGCGCCGGTCTTAGTAGTCGTAAGACACACGGATGCCGATCGTGCGCGGACGCATCGGCGTGATGCGCTCACGGTCGTAGACAAAGCTGCCGCTAAGCTCGGCATATTCGTTCGTCAGATTGGTGGCGAAGATCTCCGCGCCCCAATTGTCGCCCGTGACGCCAAGCGTACCGCCAAGCGTGACATAGCCATCAAGCTCCATCTTGTTGATCTCGATCACGTCGCTGACAGAATCATCCGAGAAAACAACCTGTGGCATCACATGCGCCGTCAGGCGCTGACCCGCGACTTCTTGCTCAAGGTCCCACTCATAACGCACACGCAGATTGCCTTGATAGGCTGGCGCAAACGCAAGGTCGGAACCTTCCTGAACATCATCTGTCGGCACGAGGACTTCGGTGATCTCCGTATCGAGCAGCGAGAATGCGCCCGCAACGGTCAAACCATCGACAGAGGCCGGCGCCCAGGTGAAGTCGCCTTCGAGACCCTGAATTTCAGCATTCGCCGCATTGTCCGAGAAGAACAGGTTCACGATAGACGGATCAAAGATCGTGGTCTGCAGGCCCTCAATGTCGACGAAGAAGGCGGAACCATTGAAGCGAAGCGAATTGTCGAACAGTTCTGTTTTCCAGCCCAGTTCGTAATTTTTCACTTCATCCGTATCGACCGCATATGGAACCGTGTAGCCACCCGGACCGGATGCACCGCCCGGACGGTTGAGCAGGCCTGCGCGGAAGCCTTCGGAATAGGTCGCGTAGAACATGACATCATCTGTCGGCGTCCACTCGCCGGTCATCTTGTAGATCATGCCATCCGTCGCGGCCTTGTCTGGCGCATCGGCGGGGCCATTCGGACCGTAGATGGCCGAAATGTTCGTACCGAACACTTGCTGATCGGTGTCAGCAAACAGGTTGAAGAAGGACGAGTTGGCGCTGCCTTCAAGGTCAACTTCAACATCATAATAGCGAGCCCCAACCGTGACGGCGAACTGGTCGGTCAGGTCGAACGTCGTCTCACCAAACAGACCAATTTGCTGGTCGGTCCGCAGCACGTCGTTACGGAAGATCACGCCTTCCGGGAACGGTCCGGCGACGCTGTAATAGCCCGGAGACGCGCTTCCGATCTCGCCGGTCACGTCCGTCTGGGTCAGAGGATAGTTCGGCGCAAAGCCGATCGAACCATCCGTATAGGCCACCTGTGTGGACCCCGGATAGACAAAGTCATTGCGCTCAGCCAGCTCAAGGTCGCTGTAGAAGGCCCCAAAGGTCGCGCGCCAGCGATGCTCGCTTGGCGTGTTGAAACGCAGCTCGTGCGTCTGAACCTTGGTTTCGCTGTGCGAATTCACGAACAGGTTCGGCGCATAGCACGTGCCGGTCGGTGCGCCTGCCGGATAAGTGACCGAGTAGTCACAGATATAGTAAGGCAGGTACTGACCGACAAAGAGGTAGTCGGAATAGTCAACTGTCTGGTCCGTCGTCCGGTCAGTATACGCACCGGTGTACAGAGCTTCCAACGCACCGAGGCGGCCTTCCAGCGTCCAGGACGTGTTGTGGAACTTGTCCTCAATGTTCTCTGGCGTGAAGCGAACGATGTCATAATCGTCCAGATCCGGGTCGGCGGCGAAAACGCCATCGGCCTCGATCTGCTGCTGGGCGTGCGTGATCAGCAAATCCCAGTCTTCGTTGATCTCGTAGAGACCGCTGAGACGGAAGCCCTGATAGGTAACATCGTTGATGTCATTCTCGACGATGTTGCCGTTGTTGGCGTCGACGAAGGTAACACCCGACAGATCAGCACCAGCCTGGAAGCCTTCGCGGTTGGCATTCACTGGCACACCATTGTCGCGGACCGTACCTTCAGCGCGGAAACGGGCCGAGTCACGAACAGACAATGTGCCGCCGACATTGTCGATGAAGCCGCCCTGAGTGTCCGTATAGATGACGCCGCGCAGCGCAAGCTTGTCGCTGACCGGAACGTTGACCATCGCTTCAACACTGTTGCTCATCTCACCGCCATCGGTGAAAGACGTCGACGCATTGAACCCGGCATCAAAACCGCTCAGCGAAGGCTTGTTCGTGATCATGCGAACTGTACCAGCCTGGGAGCTGGAGCCGAATAGCGTGCCTTGCGGACCGGACAGAACCTCAACGCGTTCGATATCAGCTGCGTAGACATCCAGGTTACGACCCGGCTGGGCCAGCGGCTGCTCGTCGAGATAGAAGCTGACGTTCGGCGCAAGGCCAGCCACACCGGCAACCGTCAAATTCGGCGTGGTCGAAGCCAGACCGCGGATATAGATCGTGTTCTGGCCGGGGCCGGACCCACCTGCCGTCACCCCTGGCAGCTGAACCAGATAGTCGGAGAAATTCTTGACGCCGAGTTCCTTGAGCTGCTGCTCACCGAGCGCAGTTACAGCAACCGGCACATCCTGCGCGCTTTCTGTCCGCTTCGTCGCGGTGATGGTCACCGTCTGCAGGCGTTTGGCGCTGGTAGCTTCAGCTGGTGCATCCTGTGCCAGTGCAACTGGCGCGACCAGACTGGCCATCGCAAACAGCGAGGCTCCGTACTTTAGCTTCTTCATATGTATTCCCTTTGGGTCGTCTCCAGCCATGGCGCGCCAAAAGCAGGCGCAGCTCGGAACAAATGGCTGCTCGATGCGTCCGAGGTACAGGTTTATTTCGATGATAGAAAGGTTTTGCCCAGCTATTCGCCTGCAAAGGATGGGAATCGCCTCACAAGTGTTGCATCAATGGCGCACTTCGTTGTCTAGGCGAGACATTTTCCTCACATCGATGCTTTGATAATCTACGGATTTGCGGCACAAGCCAGACATGGACACAGATACTTCCGACACGCCCGCCGACCTCATCCAGGAAGATGAAGAGGCGCTTTTCGTTTACGAAACGGACTATGAAATCGGGCAGGACAATATCGAAGTCGCCGGATTGGATATCCACAACCCCGTCTTCTTTCTCAGTGCGGGCCTCATCATCCTGTTTTCCGGGCTGACGCTTCTGTTTCCGACGGTGTCATCTCAATACCTGACCGCCGCCAAGACCTGGACCCTTCAAAGCGCGGACTGGCTCTTCGCCCTGACGGCGGTGCTGGTGTTCGGCTTCTGCATCGCATTGACCATCAGTCCGCTGGGCAAAATCCGCCTTGGCGGCCCCTCGGCGACACCGGACTTTTCGATCGTTTCCTGGGTCGCGATGCTGTTTGCCGCCGGAGTGGGCGTCGGCTTCATGTTCTACGGCGCAGCCGAGCCGCTAGCCTATTACACCGACTGGTACGGCATGCCGCTCAATGCCGAGCCGCTTACGGCCGAGGCCGAACGCCTTGCCTACAGCGCCACCATCTTCCATTGGGGCCTGGCGCCTTGGTGCATCTATGCGATCGTCGGCCTGTCGCTCGGCTTCTTCGCGCACAACAAAGGCCTCCCCCTCAGCATCCGGTCGGCTTTCTATCCCATTTTGGGAGAGCATGTCTGGGGCTGGCCGGGGCACATCATCGACCTCTTTGCTGTCGTCTCAACCGTGTTCGGGCTGGCCACAACAATCGGCATTGGCGCGACCCAAGCTGCAAGCGGGCTCGGCTATTTGCTCGGTTTTGAACCCAACGTGTACATCCAGATCCTGCTGATCGTGGCGATGACCGGTCTGGCTGTCCTGTCTGTTCTTCGAGGGCTTGATGGCGGCGTCAAACTGCTCAGCAACATCAATATGGGAATCGCCTTCGCCCTGCTCATCTTTGTGATCATTGCCGGCCCGACCATCCTGATCTTCACAGGCATGGGTCAGAACCTCCTGGCCTACATCACAGACATGCCCGCCTTGACGAATTGGGTACGCAGGCCGGACATCGCCTGGTTCCATGACTGGACGATCTTTTATTGGGCGTGGTGGATTTCCTGGTCACCTTTTGTCGGCATGTTCATTGCCCGTATTTCGAAAGGGCGCACTGTCCGCGAATACTTCGCGGTTGTGCTGTTCGCTCCGGTAACAATCGGCGTTATCTGGTTCACAGCCTTCGGCAAGACAGCCATCGCCCAGTTCAAATCCGGCACTGGAGAGCTTGGCGAAGGGATGAGCAGCGCTTCTCTCGTCCTGTTCCAGATGCTGGCTGACCTGCCGGCGTCCGCGATCACTTCAACGGCAGCCATCATGCTACTGGTCGTGTTCATCGTGACATCTGCAGATTCCGGGGCACTCGTCGTCGACACGATTACCAGCGGAGGCAAGACGGATTCTCCCCGGCGGCAACGCGTCTTCTGGGCGTGCCTGATTGGGTTGACCGCGTCTGCCCTGTTGTATGGCGGCGGGACGGATGTTCTTCAGTCACTTCAGGCTGGCACGATCACCGCTGCCCTGCCCTTTACATTGATCCTGCTGACCTGCTGCCTCAGTCTCTATATCGGCATGCGGGACGAATATCGCAGCATGAACCAGGGCGACGCCGCCGGACTCTGAGACCGCGGTCGCGGATCGCTCAGCAATTGTCCCACTCGTCCCGGCAATAGCTGGTATAGACCCAGCCATTGATGTTCACGACGGCCTTGTGGTCGAGGTCCGAAGACCCCGCTCCGGGGAACCAGCCGGCATGTCCGTACACAACCTCACCGCTGTCCAGCAGCAGGGTCACAACATGACCATCGAAATAGTATTGTCCCGCAACGGGCCCCTCTGTGCCACCACCTGCTAGAGATGATGCGCGCACGTGCCCAGCCATGAACCGACCATCCGGCAGGAAAAGGATGTCCCGGGGCTGCATTTCAGAAAGCGAGCGATTGCCGGCCAGCACATCGTCGAAATGAGAACGGCCGATGCCGACCCGCACGTCCAGCGCCGCGCCTCTCGCGAATTTCCGGTATGTCTCGGCCTTCCTGAAGGTGAATTTTCCCAACTTGAGGGACGCGCCGGACCAGTCCATGCGAGCGTCGAGGTCTTTCAAATCCAAGTCATCGACGGAGCCGCGCCAGAAGTACCGGTCGCATCCGAGCGCGACCTTCCATGGCGACTCATAATAGTAAGGGTCAAACAGTGCTGCGTCCCAATTCATGCAGGTGATGGCGCTCGCCGCAGAGTCTTGCGGACGTTTCGCGAACAGCAACAGGGTCTGGGTTTCTTCCTTGCCCGCAAAGCTGACCGAGTCGAAGCCGCCGCTGTCGATCATGCGCACCATGCCGACCGGCTTGCGGTCCGGCGAAACACGCTTTGCCAGCCCCTGCGCGCTCATGGCGGCCCGCACCTGATCGGCCGTCATGCCCGCTTCGGCGACCTGATAGCGACCCATCAGATACTCCGTGACCTCCTGCTGAATCTTTTCGGACAGCGCGGTTACACTCATCGCCGTTGGGCCGGCCGGCACGCCGCCCAAAATCTTGTTCTCCTCCACAAGCTCATCGAGGATCAGCGCACTTTGCAGTCCGCCCTCCTCCCAATGCCCCATTGAGATGAGGGTGCACCGGGCAACAGGTCCGCCACTCTTCGCGGAAAAGCCTGCAAACGAAGTTACAGTCTCCGCGCTCGCCAGGGATGGACACGCGGCCCGCCCGGCGAAAAAGCCTTTCACATATTCAAACTTCTCTTGCTGTGTCAGGTCCGGCCGGACATCGCTGACGATGCCGATATTGATCCCCGGCAGGTCAGGCCGTGTGAGATAAACGCTGTTGGGGGAGACTTTGACCGTCCATCCGGCCATTGGAATGTCCTGCGCATGGGCGGCTGGCAACAGGCTGGCGACCACGGCCATTCCAGCCGCGACAAAAAACGAACGCATAAGAGTCCCCACACTTAAACTGAATGCGCTCTCATTGTTCAACGCCCGCGCGAACAGGGTCAACCCGACCGCCCGGAAAAACCGGAAATGAAAGTTTCGAAGTGCGTGGAAAAGAATAATGGCACACCCGGAGCGATTCGAACGCCCGACCCCCAGATTCGTAGTCTGGTGCTCTATCCAGCTGAGCTACGGGTGCCTGCCTTTATTGAAGGCGGACACATACAGCGAGGAATCGGGGGATGCAAGCCTGTTTGCCATCCAACTGTCATTCCTGTGCAGTGCCCCATCTGAGGCCTCATGCGGCCAATAGACATTGCGCGACAAATGACGACAAAATCTCGCCACCTGCTTCACACGATACAGTCAGCGATTGGCCTCATACACGCCTCTGGCGATGGCACGCGACAGTGTTGACGCCGCCAATTCGCCAATTCGTGCGACAAGAATCGCGCGCTCTTCACCCGATTCCACCTTTGCAGATGACATGACAAACAGCGCATCGCCATCAAACGGCGCAAACACAGGCCGAATGGCCCGTGAGAAGCCGGACAGGGCCATCTGCGCCACGCGCTTCGCTTCGCTGGCCGTCAGCGCCACATCTGTTGCAATACAGGCAATGGTCGTATTCTGCCCAAGTGCAGGGTTGGCCTTCGCAGCGCCCCAATCCTCTGCATCGGCAGCATAGTCTTCAGGTGGTCGCTTGCCGCCGAACTCCCCATCAATCTCGTAGGGCCAGGCCCAATAGGCGTCCGTGCCGGGCATGAAGACTGACCCAAAACAGTTCACGCCTGCCAACGCGCCGACCGTAATGCCGTCATGTGTCACGATGCTGGCAGAGCCTGTGCCTCCTGCAAATGCGCCTGCCTTGGCGCCAAAGCCAGCGCCTGCCTGACCAAGCTCAACGCCCAGCCCACGCGCTCTATAGGCTTCCAGTCCCAACGCGGCGTAGGGGGAAACATCTCCCCAGGATTTGTCGCCCCCATTCGCCAAGTCGTACAAGATAGCCGCGGGCACGATCGGCGTGCGCGGCACACCCGTTAGCGGTACGAGCGCAAAGCCCCGCCCCTCCTGCTTCAATCCCGACGCAACGCCATCCGCTGCAGCGAGCCCAAAGGCGCTGCCGCCAGACAGACAGATGGCGTCGATTCCATCCACCAGCATGCCCGCAGACAAGAGGTCCGTCTCGCGCGTGCCGGGCCCTCCACCGGACACGGCAACGGCCGCGATGGCTGGCGCGTCCGGCACGATGACACTGACTCCGGTGCGCACTTTCGCGTCTTCGGTCTGACCGACCTTGAAGCCGGGCACGTCAGTGATGGTGTTTCTTGCGCCTGGTTTTGCCATAAGCTGTCGCCCTGCCTTTCCCTTGTGAGCCATGTTTCATAAGGTCAGCCGCAACACTCGCCAAGCCAAAGGGGCACCTTATGAGACGTTTGCCGATCCTTCTCACCTGCATGGCGCTCGCCAGCTGCGCACCCGGGGACGACCGCCCATTCAACGCGACTGAAGAAGCCCGTCGCGCCGCAGATGCAGCTCAGCAAACGGCAACGTCGGAAACGGACGCGATTGCTACCGAAGCAGAGGTCGACGCCTGGACGAAGGGCGCGATGGTCGCCGCAGCAGATCCCCGCGCCGTGGAGGCTGGCCTTGAAATGCTGCGTCAGGGCGGCAGCGCGATCGACGCCGCAATTGCGGTGCATGCCGTTCTAGGCCTGGTGGAGCCTCAAAGCTCAGGCATCGGCGGCGGCGCCTTCATGGTCTATTATGATCGCGACGCCGATGAGATCACCGTGTTCGATGGACGCGAAGTTGCGCCCGCCTCCACGACGCCGAACCATTTCATGAAGGGTGGCAAGCCGCTCGGTTTCCTCGAAGCGTGGCAATCCGGGAAAGCTGTCGGCGTTCCCGGCCAGATCGCCCTCTACAAAACCTCGCATGAGGCTGCAGGCAAGCTTGATTGGGCAACTCTGTTCCAGCCCGCCATCAAACTGGCGGAAGATGGGTTCGAGGTCTCGCCGCGCCTTGCCGGCCTTCTGGCGAATCCACGTCTGCGGGGTGCTGTGAGACTGGACGACCTGCCCGCATCGGCAGATTATTTCTATCCGAATGGCGAGCCCCTGCCGGTTGGCTTCATCCGCACCAATCCGGACTATGCCGCCACGCTGTCAGCAATTGCGGAATCCGGCCCATCCGCCTTCTACGAGGGCGAAATCGCGCAAGCGATTGTGGACGCTGTGAACAGTGACGCCAATCCCGGCGCCATGAACCTTGAAGACCTTGCCGACTACAGCGTGAAGATCCGCCCAGCACTCTGCGGTGACCGCGCTGACGGCTATCGGATTTGCTCTGCACCGCCCCCCTCTTCCGGCGGCGTGACGCAAAACATGATCATGGGACTCTATGACCTTCTGGAGCCAACCGAAGAAGCCGATATGACGGAAGAGAATTACCTCAAGGCCTTCATTGACGCCCAGCGCCTCGCCTATGCAGACCGCGACCACTATGTCGCCGATTCTGATTTTGTCACCGTTCCGGCAACGGACTTGATCAATCCAGCCTATCTGCGTGTGCGCGCCAAGGAAGCATTTGCACCCGACGCGACGACCCATCCGGGCGACCCTGGCCTCGCGCTCGGCCGGGATCCTGTCCGCCCGCTATGGGGTGAAGATGCAACAGAACATGGTCCGGGCACCACGCATATCTCGATTGTGGATGCGGACGGAAATGCGGTTTCCATGACGGCGACAGTCGAGGCTGCGTTTGGCTCCTCTATTATGGTGAAAGGCTTCATGCTGAACAATGAACTGACCGATTTCTCTCGGCAGCCCGCCAAGGGCACCAAACCTGTCGCCAACGCCCCCGGCCCGAAAAAACGCCCGCGCAGTTCCATGTCGCCAACGCTCGTCTTTGATCCGGCAGGAGACTTGTTCATGGTCACCGGGTCACCTGGGGGGAACTCCATTGTGGCGTATGTATCGAAGACACTGGTCGGTGTGCTGGAGTGGGGAAAGTCAGCCCAGGAAGCGATCGACCTGCCGAACATCATCGCGCGCGGTGACACGGTTGGCGTGGAAATTGACCGCCCCGGCGGTATGGAGGCCGCGGATGCGCTGCGGGAACTCGGCTACAATGTTGAAGAGCGCGAAGGAGAAAACTCCGGCCTTCACGTGATCATCGTCCGCGAAGATGGCCTTGAGGGCGGGGCAGATCCGCGCCGCGAAGGTATTGCCAAAGCGCTGGAATAGCTCTGATGGCAAAGCTCTACTTTTCCTATGCCGCCATGAATGCGGGCAAGTCGACGATCCTGCTGCAAGCAGCCTACAATTATCGGGAGCGAGGAATGGAAGTCCTGCTCCTGACATCTGCGCTCTACAAGGATGATGAGGACGGGCACATCTCGTCTCGCATCGGCATCGGAGCTGACGCAGTCCTGTATGATAAGGACACTGACATTTTTGGCCTAATCGCGGATGAACTCGACACCCACGCCCTCAGCGCCGTGTTTGTCGATGAAGCACAGTTCCTGTCCAAGGAGCAGGTCTGGCAATTGGCCAGGGCAGCGGATCATCTGAACCTGCCCGTCCTGGCCTATGGCCTGCGGACAGATTTTCAGGGGGAGTTGTTCGAAGGCTCTGCGGCGCTGCTTGCCATCGCCGATTCCTTGCGGGAAATCCGGACAATCTGCGAGTGCGGACGCAAGGCGACAATGGTCATCCGGCTCGGCCCTGATGGGGAAGCCTTGACCGAGGGAGAACAAGTCAGCATCGCAAAAGCGACCTATCTCTCCTTGTGTCGGCGGCATTGGGAAGAGCGCATGGGCCGCTTCCCACCCAAATTGCCCTCAGGGGGATAGCTCTGCTGTAAGCGCATCAGCCAGCAGGCGTCCCTTCGGCGTCAGGGCGATGCGCGCGCCTTCTTCGCGCATCCATCCCTCTTCGACAAAGACATCAATCTTGTTCTGTGGCAGCGCGCGGCCCGAGACCGTCTCGATCCGGGTCCGGTCAATTCCCATCTCGGAACGCAATCCCATAGCGAGCAATTCACGAGCGTTGTCCAGCGGGTACAGTTTTGATGCGTCAGACCATCCGGAAGCAAGTGCCTGCACATTTGCGATATAGGCCTCCGGTCGGCGCTCAGCCTCGGATGCGTAGCGGTTCCCGCCAACACTGAGCCGCCCATGCGCCCCTGGCCCCACGCCAATCCAGTCGCCTCCATTCCAATATGTCATATTGTGCCGTGACCGGAACTCCTCCGCTCGTGCATGGTTTGAAACCTCATAGCCCGGCAGACCCGCAGAGGTCAGGATTTCCTGTGTAAGTTCATAAAGGTCCGCCTGATCATCATCTTCCATTGGCAACAGCTCGCCACGCGCCGCCGCTTTTCCAAAGGCCGTACGCTCCTCAATGGTGAGTTCGTACAAGGAAATATGCGGTGCACCGAAAGCGAGAACATCACTGAGTTCTGATTGCCACTCCTCCGCCAACTGTCCAGGTCGCGCATAAATCAAATCAACGGATGTATTTGGAAACACATCCAAAGCGCGGCTCATGGCAATGCGCGCCGCACTGCCATGATGGTCACGCCCCAGAAATGCAAGCGCATCATCGCGAAGTGACTGGACCCCAAGAGAGAGCCGGTTAACCCCGGCAGCCTTCACACCCTGCAAATCCATCCGCAGGATGTCGTTAGGATTTGCCTCCAGCGTGATCTCGGCATCCGCCTCCAGCCCGAAACTCTCTTCAGCCGCGCGCACCAATCCGGCGATTTCAGTCGGCTTCAACAGGGAAGGCGTCCCTCCCCCGAAGTAGAGACTGCCCGCCCGGCCATGCTCAGGCAGTCTGGGCCGATGGATCTGAAGGTCTTTCTTGATCGCTTCCAACAAAGAGGTCGGATCTCGATCCTTGGCTGCGTACACATTAAAGTCGCAGTAGGGACAGACTTTCGCACAGTACGGCCAATGAATGTAGATTCCAAATCCATATTCTGGACCGAAAGGGGGCGCCCCCTCGCTCATGCCAGCAAAGCCGCCTTCAGCTTGGCAACGGCATTTGCACGATGGCTCATGGCATGCTTCCGGTCCGGATCCATTTCACCGAACGTGATGGTTTCGCCCTTGGCCACAAAGACCGGATCATATCCAAAGCCCTTGTCCCCGCGCGGCGGCCAGGTCAATTCACCATGCACTTCGCCCTCATAGACTTCCGCATGACCATCAGGCCATACAACGGCCAACGCGCAGACAAACTTGGCTGACCGGTCCGTTGCGCCAATCTCATCCAGCTCCCGCTGCACTTTCTCCATCGCCTTTCCGAAGTCGCGCGGCTCACCTGCCCAGCGAGCAGAATAGATACCCGGCGCGCCGCCCAAAGCTGTCACGGCGAGCCCGGAATCGTCGGAAAGCGCCGGTGCGCCGGTGGCTTCAGCAGCCGCACGCGCCTTCAGGATCGCATTTCCGGCAAAGGTGGCTTCGGTCTCTTCCGGCTCAGGAAGGTCCAGTTCGATGGCGGAGACGACATCAAATCCTAGCGGCTCGAACAAATCCTTAAGCTCGGAGACCTTACCCTTGTTATGGGTCGCTGCGACCAGTCGACCGGGCGAAAGCCTTCGAATCATTTTATTTTCACCCATTCTGTAATGGCCCTATTCTTGCTTTTGACATAAATGTATATATCGTTATTCGGTAAGCCCACCGCCTCGAGCAACTTCATCCTCGAGCATCATGTCAACAATCGCCGGAAGGTAAACAGAGACACATGAGCACAAATGCGGGAAACTCCATGGCAGCGGTCATGACCGTACTGGTGACGATTGTCATGTGGATGACTGCCTTGATCGGCGCAATCGTCATTCTGGCCGGCGGGGTAGAATTGATCTCAATACTGTCGGGCACCCCCATCAGTATCGGCGCCATCAAGATCGACGACCACGACATAACGCTGCAGGAATTGAGCGCTGGCCTGCTCGGCGCGCTCGTCGTTGTGGTTGCCGTGATTTTCGTATGTCTCGAATTGCGCAAAATTCTGGCAACCCTGACAGCAGGCGACCCGTTCGTTCCGGAAAATGCCGTCAGATTGACCCGGATCGCCATCGCCATCGCCGTGACGCAACTGCTGCGCTATGCCATCGCCATCGTGGTCGGCCTGGTCGTTGACGGCACGAGAATACAGCTTTCCTTCGACCTTATCGCATGGGCATCGGTTGCGGCGCTCTTCATTCTTTCCCAAGTCTTCCGGGAGGGCACCCGCCTTCGCGATGAAGAGAAGATGACCATATAGGAGCACAGGAAATGTCCATTCGCGTGACCCTCGACCGTGTGCTTCTGGATCGTCGCATGTCCCTGACCGAACTGTCAGAGCGTGTGGGCGTGACACTCGCCAATTTGTCCATTCTGAAAACCGGCAAGGCCAAGGCCGTGCGCTTTTCGACATTGGAAGCCCTCTGTCGTGAGCTGGAATGCCAGCCGGGAGATTTGCTCGTTTTCGATGACGAGGATTCAGCCGACCATGAACAGGTGGCGGCCGAGTAGATGAGCTATCGCGACAAATTCCCATTCGAGCCAGGCGACGTCGTGTCTGTGCGGTTTGGTGTGGTCTTGTCGCATTATGGCGTTGTCACGTCGCGCGGAACCATCATCAGCAATTCGCGTCTTCATGATGGCGTGATTGAGCAAACCCCTGAGGAATTTGCGACAGGGCGCGACATACGGCGACACCGCCGCTACAGCTCGCTCGACGCGCATCTCGTCGAAAACCGCGCCCGCCGGCAGCTGGGCCGCGACTATGATCTCTTCGGCTCCAATTGCGGTCATCTCGTCCGGCACGCCCACCGCCGCAAGCCGACGCCGATGCAGATCGGCGCAGCGACGGTGCGCGCGCTCGGCGACATGTTGTCGGCTCGGCGCAAGTTTTACTGATCCAGTTCGGGAACGCATGCCTCCGGGCGGCGTAGCATGTCTCATGAAGCGGAAACTTTCTCTCGCCCTGCTCGCGCTCGCCCTGCCAATCGCCGCCTGTGGAGGCGACAAGGAAGTTGGCGAGTTCAAGAATGACTGGCTCGGCAATGAGATCAAGATCAAGCAATTGACTGACCCGAAAATCGAAGGCGTGGTCTGCCATCTATCCTTCTTTGATCGCGGCGTGTGGGACCGGCTGGGAAAGGGAAACTGGTTTGAAAACCCGTCCAACTCCTCCATTTCCTGCCTGCAATCAGGACCAATTCGCATCGGACGGATCGATCTCGACAAATCGGGCGAGGAAGTCTTCGATCAGAACCAGAGCCTGATCTTCAAACAACTCGCTGTGCGCCGCATCTATGATGCCGACTCTGACAGCCTGATGTATGTCTCCTATAGCCGCAAGATCGTGGACGGATCCGCCAAGATGAGCCTGTCGACCGTACCGCTGTTCGGACGGGACGTGACCTGGCAGAACGGCAAGCCCGCATCGGCAAACTGACCGACCAAGGACTTCTACCTATGGACACGCCTCAGAAGGCTGCCCATTTGGTCTGCCATGACCGTACGAATTCGATCCGCTGAAGACCGCCGCCGCGAAATCCAGGAAAATGCGGCCCGCTTGGGCATCGACGAAGCCTTCATTTCTGACCTAGTCGAGAATTTCTACACGCGGGTACGTGCCCACCCCCTGCTCGGCCCGGTCTTCGAAACGGAGATCGGTGACCATTGGACGCCCCACTTGGCGACAATGAAGGATTTCTGGTCGTCCGTCGCCATGAATACAGGACGCTACTCCGGAAAGCCGTTCCCGGCGCATATGAAATTGACGGGCATTACGCCCGCCCATTTCAACATCTGGCTTGCCCTGTTTCGACTAACGCTCGAAGAGCTCAGCGACTCTGCAGAGACGGTCGAGTACTTCATGGAACGCGCCAACCGAATTGCCCGCAGCTTTCAGCTTGGTATGTTCGAGCTTGGCCTTTAGCCGAGCGCCGCGCGCTGCGCTTCAAACAATTCCATACATCCCTTTTCAGCAAGGCGGAGCATTTCGTCGAGCTCAGCGCGGGTCATTGGGCGTTCTTCACCCGTGCCCTGCACTTCAATGAAGCCGCCATCCGAACTCATCACGACATTCATGTCTGCTTCGCCGCGCGAATCTTCCGGGTAATCAACATCCAGCACCGGGTGGTCCTGATACACGCCGACTGAAATCGCGGCAGCCTGCTTGGTAATCGGGTCGGCTGAGATCACGCCTTCCGCCTTCAGGTAACGGCATGCCATTGCAAGCGCGACGAAGCCGCCAGTGATCGACGCCGTGCGAGTGCCGCCATCGGCCTGAAGCACGTCACAATCAATCGTGATCTGGTTCTCCCCCAATGCGGACAGGTCGCAAACTGACCGCAGCGAACGGCCGATCAGGCGCTGGATCTCTTGCGTCCGACCAGACTGTTTTCCCGAAGCAGCCTCCCGGCGACCACGCGTATGGGTGGCGCGCGGCAGCATGCCATACTCGCCGGTGACCCAGCCCTTGCCCTGCCCTTTGAGCCAAGGCGGCACGCTCTTTTCCCAACTGGCAGTACACAATACATGGGTGTTGCCGAACTTCGCCAGGCAGGAGCCCTCTGCATAACGGGTGACATTGGTCTCCAGCGAAACGTCACGAAGCTGGTCGAAGGTGCGACCGGAAGGCCGAATTAGCGTGCTCATGGCGAAATCCTCTTTTCTGCCGAGCCTGATTGCGGGTTTTGCCGCGCCTGTCTACACCGGGAACACGTTTAGAGACGATCAGGGGGACATATGCCGACAGATATCGAGATCGCCAGAAGCGCGAAGAAGCGCCCGATGAGTGAGCTTGCCGACGCGCTTCAGATCGATGCTGCCGACATTATCCCCTACGGCCATGACAAGGCGAAGATCGCGCCCGGCCATCTATCTTCCCTGAAAGCCAAATCCGACGGCAAGCTGATCCTCGTTACGGCGATCAACCCGACGCCCGCTGGCGAAGGCAAGACAACCACCAGCGTTGGCCTGACCGATGCGATGAACCGGATTGGTGAACGCACTCTGCTCTGCTTGCGCGAACCGTCTCTTGGCCCCTGCTTCGGGATGAAGGGCGGTGCGACGGGCGGCGGACAAGCCCAAGTCGTTCCGATGGAAGATATCAATTTGCATTTCACCGGTGATTTCCACGCCATCACGTCCGCTCACAATCTGCTCGCTGCAATGATCGACAATCATGTGCACTGGGGCGGAGACAGCGGTCTGGAACCGACGCGGATCACCTGGCGACGCGTCATGGACATGAATGATCGCAACCTGCGCAATGTCGTGACCGGCCTGGGCGGCAGCCCCAACGGCACACCCATGGAAACCGGCTTCGATATCACGGTCGCATCGGAGATCATGGCGATCCTCTGCCTGGCCAGGGATGCGCATGACCTTCAGGAACGATTGGAGCGCATGGTGATCGGGTATCGCCGTGGTCGCATTCCTGTAACGGCCAAGGACATGAAAGCCGTTGGCGCGATGATGGCGCTGTTGAAAGACGCAATGCTGCCAAACCTGGTCCAGACGCTGGAGGGCAATCCGGCGCTTGTGCATGGCGGACCGTTTGCCAACATTGCGCATGGTTGCAGCAGCGTGATCGCCACGAAAGCTGCGCTCAAGATGGCAGATTATGTGATCACCGAAGCAGGCTTTGGCGCAGATCTGGGCGCCGAGAAATTCTTCAACATCAAATGTCGCCAAGCCGGATTGATGCCAAGTGCGGCAGTCCTTGTTGCCACTGTGCGCGCGCTGAAAATGCATGGCGGCATTTCCAAGGAAGATGCCGGAACGGTGAGCTACGATGCGCTGGAGAGAGGCCTCGCAAATCTCGGCCGGCATATCGAGAATTTGAAGCAGTTCAATGTCCCGGTCGTCGTAGCGATCAACCGGTTCACGTCGGATACATCTCGGGAAATCGCCGCCATCGAAGCCTATTGTGCAGAGCGAGGCGTCCAGGTGTCGATTTGTACACACTGGGCAGAGGGCGGTCATGGCGCAGAAGACCTCGCCCGGAAAGTCACCCGGATCGCCAGCGACACGCCAATCGACTTTCAACCCCTCTACCCATCCGATATGCCCCTGTTCGAAAAGATCGAAACCGTGGCCAAGCGCATCTATCGCGCAAGCCATGTCGATGCGCCCGCCTCAGTTCACAAGCAACTGGAACGCTGGGAACAGGATGGGTACGGCAACTTTCCGGTTTGCATGGCGAAAACACCTTACAGCTTTTCAAGCGATGCGAAGCTTGTTGGCGCGCCTGAAGGCCATGCCCTGCAACTGCGGGAAGTGCGCCTCTCGGCTGGCGCAGGGTTTGTGGTCGGCATTTGCGGCGACCTCGTCACCATGCCCGGCCTGCCTCGTCGCCCCGCCGCCGAAGACATGCATCTGGACCATTTGGGCCTTATCCAGAACCTCTCCTGAAACAAGCTCGTCGCGGCGCGATGCCTATTGAACAGAGGCCGGGCCGCGCCTAATCAATAAAACATGATCCCGCCTCTCGACACGCAATCCCTGTTGCAGCGCCTCGACCAGCGCTCTCGCGACATTTTCCGGGAAATCGTCGAAGGCTATCTGACCACAGGCGAGCCAGTCGGCTCCCGCACTTTGTCAAAGGGCGGGATAGCGCTGTCACCCGCATCGATCCGCAATGTGATGGCCGATCTGACCGAGCTTGGGCTGCTTGAGTCACCCCATATCTCGGCGGGGCGTGCGCCCACGCATACGGGCTTGCGCCTCTTCGTAGACGGCTTCCTTGAGATCGGGGAGCCGAGCCGCGGCGACCGGATGGAAATTGACGATCGGTTGAAATCGGCTGGTACCGATATCGAGGCGGTCATGGGCGAGGCCTCGAACATTCTTTCCGGCCTCACCGGCGGTGCAGGACTGGTGTCCTCCCCTACCCGGGACGCCGTCGTGCGACACGCTGAGTTCGTTCCCCTGGGCGGGCGCGAAGCCTTATGCGTCATCGTGACCGAAGATGGCGATGTCGAGAACCGGATCGTGGAAGTGCCGGAAGGCTTGCCATCGACCACATTGATGGAGGCCGGAAATTACCTCTCCACGCGCGTGCGGGGACGCACCTTGTCCGAAGTCGCAAACGATATTCGCGACGAATTGCGTAACCGCCGCGCCGCGCTGGATCAGGCAGCCTCGTCTCTCGTGGAACAGGGGCTTGCCCAATGGGGCGGGGATGCGCCAGGCCGGGGACGGTCGCTGATCGTTCGCGGACGCGCCAACCTACTGGAGGATGCACAGGCCGCCGAGGACCTCGACCGGGTGCGACAGCTGTTCAATGAACTTGAACGCCAGCAAAGCCTGCTTGATATCCTGGATACAACCCGGGAAGCGGACGGCGTGCGTCTGTTCATCGGCGCGGAGAACCAGCTTTTCCCGCTGTCGGGTTCAAGTGTGATTGTGGCTCCCTATATGGGAGGCGAAAAACAGGTTATCGGCGCGCTTGGCGTGATTGGCCCGACCCGGCTGAACTATGCCCGCGTCATACCCATGGTGGATTATACGGCGAAAGTGGTGGGGCAAATCCTCTCCGCCCGCCGCAAGAAGGATACGCAAGGATGAGCGACGAACCCAAGAACAGCGAAACCGCTGAGATCGATTCCAACGCATCCAAGGCAGAGCTGAAAGCCGCCGCGGACGATATCCTCAAATCTGCGCCTGCTGAAGAAGCGGCGCCAGAAGAAGAGATGGATCCAGTCCAAAAGCTGGAAATCGAGAAAGAGGAATTGCGCGAACAATTGCTGCGCACGCTGGCTGATCTCGAGAACACGCGCAAGCGCGCTGAGCGTCAGGTGGCAGACGCACGCATCTACGCAATCGAGAAATTTGCGGGCGACCTTCTGAGCGTGTCCGACAATCTTTCCCGCGCATTGACGGCCCTGTCTGAAGAAGACCGCGCAGCGCTGTCAGAGCCCGGCCGGAACCTGTTTGAAGGCATCGAGATGACGGAAAAGGAGCTGCACACGGCCCTCGCCCGGCATGGCGTTACGGTGATTGCTGCCCTCCCCGGCGACACATTCGATCCGAACCAGCACCAGGCGGTCGCGAACATTCCGTCCGACCAGCCGAACGGTACAATCGCCTCCTGCTTCCAGCCCGGCTGGAAAATCGGCGAGCGCACCCTGCGCGCCGCCATGGTGGCCGTCAGTGCCGGCGCAGCGAACTAGCGCCGCACCTTCCACATCGTGACCGTGTTCTGCCGCCAGTTCGGCACGATAACGGCGTCGCCGATAACGGTCAGATCGTTCTGCGAGACCGGCTTATCAAACAGGGTGGTTACCGCGCCATCCTCGCCGACATAGTGGATCTGACCCGGCCAGGATGACACGAGATAGCCACCGCCGGGCACCAGCCCGATCCCGTCGGCATTCTCCATTCCGTTGGCAATCTCTGTCAGTTCGCCGTCTGCGGTCACGCTATACAGGCTGCCGGTCGTCATGGTGGAGACCAGCATCCGCTCACCATCGCCGAGCAGGCCGTTTACGCCTGCCAGCCGCTCGTCCTGCAGCCAAAGCTCAGCTGCGCCGTCCACTATCTTGTAAATTGCCGCATCGCCGGAGTCAGAGACATAGATCGACCCGCCCCATTCTGTCGCATCATTGAGGAATTGGGCGCCCTCGATTCGCACCTTGCCGAGCCGCTTGCCGTTGGCGATGTCAAACGACACGACCGAGTCTATATCGGTCGCATGCAGCACGCCGTCGAGAACGGCCATACCCTTGGGCGCGTCCAGCTTCGCCGCCCAATGTTGCTCAATGATGGAGCCGTCTGGACCAATATGGGCGATGTATCCATTACCGTCCTTGTCGCGCCCCTCCCCGACCACATTGGAGATGAAGTATCCGCCGTTCGGCGCTTCGGCCGCGCCTTCGGGGCTTTCAAAGCCTTCAGACACCCAGACCTGTTCGATGCTGGCGACCGCTACAGGCTCCGCAACCGTTTCGGTCACGGTTGCCGCGCAAGCCGCAAGAACAATGGATGAGGATGAGATTACGAGCGAACGGAACATATTTGAAGCCTCCCCGGCATGTGTTTTCGCCACTATGCCAAGGGGGCTGCCGATGCGTCCAGCTTTTCCGAGCCTGTATCAAACCACTGGTTCGACCTCAGGTGTCCGGCGGAGCGGCAAACGCTCCCACAGACGCTCATGGAAAGTATAGGCGATTGTCTGCACGGCAGGCTCAATCAAGCCGATGGCAAGAGCGGCGTGCCAGTTGCGCGTCAGGGCGAATGCCACGGCAACAGCCACGGTCAGGTGCATCAGGCTATAAGTCAGCGTCTTGATCAGTTGGCGGGGCATGGAATTTCCTTTCACACCAATAGAGATATTGCGAGTGAGAACCATTATCAAATAAATTGATGAACTCCCTGCCATAGAGGTTACCTATCGCAGTGAAGCGCCAAAAACCTGTACAGCTACGTATTGTTCCCCCCTTGAGACGCGCTAAACCCTTCCCATATCGCAAGTCGAACCGGCGCGCGGATTAAAACCGCTTCCGCCACCTCATTTGAACCCTTGGAGAGAGCCACTGGCTGTCCGGGGCTGCTGAGCAGACCGCAACAGAACACGGCCCGTGGCGGCTTGATAAAAAGAGAGATGCAACATGAGCAAAATCATTGGTATTGACCTTGGTACGACCAACTCCTGTGTCGCCGTCATGGAAGGCGGGCAGGCAAAGGTTATCGAAAACGCTGAAGGCCAGCGCACAACTCCATCCGTTGTCGCCTTTACAGAAGGTGGCGAACGCCTGATCGGCATGCCGGCCCGTCGTCAAGCGGTCACCAACCCGGACTTCACCTTCTACGCCATCAAGCGCTTGATCGGTCGCCAGTTCGACGATCCGACCGCGCAGAAGGACAAGGCGATTTCTCCATTTGAGATCGTCAAAGGCCCTTCTGGCGACGCATGGGTGAAAGGCCACGACAAAGACTACGCCCCGCAGGAAATCTCTGCCTTCATCCTGACCAAGATGAAAGAAACCGCAGAAGCCTATCTGGGCAGTGAAGTTACCCAAGCGGTCATTACCGTTCCGGCTTACTTCAACGACGCCCAGCGCCAAGCTACGAAAGACGCAGGCAAGATTGCCGGCCTCGAAGTGCTGCGCATCATCAACGAGCCGACCGCGGCCGCACTCGCCTATGGTCTCGACAAGGGCGACCAGTCCAAGACCATCGCGGTTTATGACCTTGGCGGTGGTACGTTCGACGTGTCCCTGCTGGAAATTGGTGACGGCGTATTCGAAGTTCTGTCGACGAATGGCGACACGTTCCTCGGCGGTGAAGATTTCGACCTGCGCATCGTCGACTTCCTTGCGGAAGAATTCAAAAAGGATCAGGGCATTGACCTGAAGGCCGACAAGCTGGCCCTCCAGCGCCTGAAGGAAGAAGCCGAGAAGGCGAAGAAGGAGCTGTCTTCTGCCAGCCAGTATGAAGTAAACCTTCCCTTCATCACAGCAGACGCAACAGGCCCAAAACACCTGAATATCAAGCTGACCCGCGCCAAGTTCGAGAGCCTTGTCGAAGACCTCGTCAAGCGGACCATCGAACCGTGCAAGAAAGCGCTTGCTGATGCGGGAAAGTCCGCCTCCGACATTGACGAAGTCGTCCTCGTTGGCGGCATGACCCGTATGCCGGCAGTTCAGGAAGCCGTGAAGAAGTTCTTCGGCCGCGATCCGCACAAGGGTGTGAACCCGGACGAAGTGGTTGCCATCGGCGCGGCCATTCAGGGCGGCGTTCTGCAAGGCGACGTGAAAGACGTTGTGCTTCTCGACGTTACCCCGCTGTCGCTGGGAATTGAAACGCTGGGCGGCGTGTTCACTCGCTTGATCGACCGCAACACCACGATCCCAACCAAGAAGTCCCAGGTCTTCTCGACGGCTGACGACAACCAGCCTGCCGTGACGATCAAGGTCTTCCAGGGCGAGCGCGAAATGGCCGCCGATAACAAGATGCTCGGCCAGTTCAACCTCGAAGGCATTCCGCCGGCCCCGCGCGGCGTGCCTCAGATCGAAGTGACCTTCGACATCGACGCCAACGGCATCGTGTCCGTGTCCGCCAAGGACAAGGCGACCGGCAAGGAACAGGTCATCACCATCCAGGCAGATGGCGGCCTGTCGGAAGACGACATCAAGAACATGATGGCCGACGCCGAAGCCAATGCTGGCGCAGACAAGGCTCGCCGCGAGCTGGTCGAAGCCAAGAACCAGGCTGAAGCCCTCGTGCACCAGACCGAAAAGCAGGTCGAGGAGCATGGCGACAAGGTGTCTGACGAGGTGAAAGCCGAGATCAAGACAGCGTCCGATGAGCTGAAAGAGGCCCGTGAAGGCGACAACATCGCCGATATTCAGGCCAAGCATCAGGCTCTGATGACCGCCGCCATGAAACTTGGCGAGGCCATCTATGCCAGCCAGCAGGAAGAAACTGCCAGCGCTGATGCCGCTGCAGATGCTGCGGCAGACGGCGATGATGTCGTGGACGCAGACTTCGAGGAAGTCGACGGCGACCAGAAATCCGCCTAGTCAACGCCTTCCTTCACAAGAAAAGCCCGCCAGAGCGATCTGGCGGGCTTTTTCGTGGATGGTCTTGCAGAACGAGGCGAACGGCGGACTAGCGTGGCGGGCGGACGAACTGCGCGCCGACCAGAATACCGCTCTGCCATCGCTTCGCACACGGTACGATCAGCTCCACAGAACCGTCAGATTTCAATATCTGTAGCTCGAAGGCATCAGGCACGGCCCAGATCTCGCTGAGCTTCAGCTTGGCGCCCGTGGCAGACAAGTCCCGGATTCCGACATCGAATGAGCTATGACGCTGATTCAGTACAATACGACCGCGACGCAACAAACGCATCCGTTTGCCGCCGCGGCCGTCATTTTCCTGAACCTTGCGCTCTTCCGTCATACCGGAACTATGCGCGAGCGGGAGTTTGGTTCAGACGTTAACTGTAATTGCGGTTACAGCTCGGCATCGTCTAGACGACAACCACCACCTTGCCCTGCGCTTTCCGGTCCATCAGTTCCTGAATCGCATCTGCGGATTTTTCCAGCGGATACGTATTGGAAATATGCGGGCGGATCTTGCCTTCACTGTATAGCTTGAACAGCTCCGCCACATTCTGCGCATGCGCTTTCGGGTCACGCGCAACCGCTGCGCCCCAGAAGACACCGCGCACATCGCAGCTTTTCAGCAAGGTCAGGTTGAGTGGCAATTTCGGAATGCCTGCGGGGAAGCCGATCACGAGGAACCGCCCTTCCCAGTTCATGGCGCGGAGCGATGGTTCCGCGTAGTTTCCGCCAACACCGTCATAGATGATGTCGACACCGCCACCGGAAACTTCCTTGATATCGTTGGAGAAAGCCTTTTGACCAACGCGGTCGAGATCGCGCGCATAGACAAGGCCTTTGTCGGCGCCCTTGGAGAGGCAGAAGTCCACTTTCTCCTGTGTTGAACAGGCGGCGATGACTTCGAGGCCCATTGCCTTGCCCAGCTCAACCGCCGCGATACCCACACCGCCAGCCGCGCCGAGCACGAGAAGCTTCTCGCCAGGCTTCGGATCTCCGCGATCCTTGAGCGCATAATAGCTGGTGCCATAGGTCATCAGGAAGGCGGCAGCCTCCTCGAACGGCATCCCGTCCGGAATGGGCATGACAGCGTGTTGAGCGGCCACGGCATATTCTGCCATTCCGCCATTGCCAATTGACGCAAGCACGCGGTCACCTTCTTTGACGTGGCTGACGCCTTCGCCAACTTCCTTCACGAATCCGGCAATTTCACCGCCGGGAGAGAATGGGCGGGGTGGTTTGAACTGGTACATGTCCTGGATAATGAGCGAGTCCGGGAAATTCACCCCGCACGCCTTCACCTCGATCAGAACCTGGTCCTTGCCGCATTCCGGCATCGGGGCGTCTTCGATCACCAGAGTATCCGGTCCGCCTACTTCCTTGGAGAGCACTGCTTTCATGCCTGCAACTTCCTTCCCGTCTTGTTGTTTCTGCTGCCAGACGGTAGCGGTGTGCCGAATAAAAGTCCAAGCCTGACGTAGCGGAGAGGTAGCGATCCAATGGCAAAGAAATGGGCACTCGCCCTGCACGGTGGGGCCGGTCCGATACCAGGCAATGACTATTCCCTGCAGGAAGCCCATCTGGCGACCCTGTTGAAGAATGGTGCGACCCGTCTGCAGGATGGGGAAGCAGCTTTGGACGTGGTCGAAGTGATGGTCCAGGGACTGGAGGAATCCGGCCTCTACCTCGCAGGCAAGGGCGCTGCGCCAAATCTGGACGGAGCCTATGAATTGGACGCCGCCATCATGGATGGTCGCAATCGCACAGCCGGAGCCGTCGGCGCACTGCAGGGTTATCTCAACCCTGTTTCCTGTGCACGTGCGGTCATGGAGCGTACCCCGAACGTGCTGTTGATCGCAGATGGGGCGCGCAAGCTGCTTGCAGATTCCGGATTGGAAGTGATCGAAGACCCGGCTTCCTATTACGATCCGGTCGATGAACTCACGACCCAAGACATGATCAACTCCACCGGCACCGTCGGAGCCGTTGTGCTGGACATTTATGGGGACCTTTCGGCCGCCACGTCCACGGCCGGCATTCGTGGCAAAACGCCGGGACGGCTGGGCGATACGCCCCTGATCGGATCAGGCACCTGGGCAGACGAGCGCTGCGCTGTGTCCTGCACGGGTCTTGGGGAATACTTCATCCGCGCCGCCGCCGCCGCTGACGTATCCGCACGCATCCGCTATGGCGGCGCCAAGCTGGAGGATGCAGTTCAGGGTGCACTGGACGATGTACGCATGCTTGGCGGTCAGGGCGGCATGATCGCTATTTCCGCATCGGGCGAGATTTCCATGCTCTGGAACTCCTCAGGCCTGAAACGTGGCATGGTGGACTCCAATGGCCGCTTCGAAGTGGGAACGTTTGGCTGATGACGATCATCCTGTTCATCCTGCTCGGTTTCACCGTCTTTGCGCTTCTGCTGGCCCTGCAGATGCGATGGATGATATCTGTCGCCTTGCGTCGCGCCTTGTCTGAAAAGTTCGGCGGCCTGCCGTCAGATGTCGCCTACCGGCAAGGCGTTGTCGATGCGGGTCGCCGGGTGTCGCACAACGACGTTTCCGAACACCTCAATACAACCTACCCCAACCAGCTTGGCCATTTGCGCCTCGCACGGCGTGTGTCGATCTATACGCTTCCCTTGATCATCGCCTTGCTGGTTGTCCTGAGATTCGGCCTGGAGGCCTTCTGACATGCGCGGCTATTTCGCCATCGGATCCGAACGGATTTCAAAACCCATGAACCTTGGCGCCCTGATGCGCACGGCAAATGCGTTCGGGGCAAGCTTTGTCTTCTCGATCAATGCCGAGCACAGGCTTCGTGCAGCCTATCAGGCGGATACATCGAAGACGGCTGGGCAAGTGCCCTATTACCAATGGGACAATGTTGACGAGATGCAACTACCGCGCGGCTGTCAGATGGTCGGCATTGAATTGACCGATGACGCCGTGATGCTTCCCACCTTCCGACATCCTCCGCAGGCGGCCTACATTCTCGGGCCGGAAAAGGGGGACCTGTCGCCGGAAATTCTCGCCAGATGCGATCATGTCGTGAAGATCCCGACCAAGTTCTGTATCAATGTCAGCCTGGCGGGTGCGCTCGTCATGTATGACCGGCACCTGTCGATGGGTGGCTACGCCCCGCGACCAATCATGCCGGGTGGTACGGCTGGGGACGGACTCGCAAACACCCATGTTCCGGGCAAAGACAGAAAATAGTCAGCGGCCGAGTACGCGCTGGATCATGCCCATGACGCCGGTAAATTTCAGACCGGCATCACGGACCGCCAGTGCGAAGCATACTTCACCGGCATCACCGACAGGCTGGTGGGTGTCATCCGGCCCTTTGACGGCCAGATCTCCAGGCCCGTAGCTGCCCGTTTCATCGGTAAACCCACCGGCGACAACCAGCGTGAACTCCGTGCCACCATGCGAGTGACGCGGCACTCTGGCATTCGGCTGGATGCGATACAGCTCGACTTCGAGTTCACTTTTCACGTCCAGCTTCATACGGCGGATGCCGGGCGCAGTGCCCTGCCAACCTGCAAGGTCAAATGCCTCAAAGGCTGCATCCCGCAGCGGCTCGGGCAACTCTGCCAGTTCGGCATCGGATGGCGCGGATCGTGCCGGGAGGTCTTCTTCTCGTTCCAGCGCATCAATCAGATCCAGCGCGCGGGCCCCTGCCCCCGCAGACATGGCCACCGGAGTGGCAGTTTCGAACATGATTCCGGAAATGGTCTCGCTCACCGCCAGCGCGCCCCGCACATCACTGCGCAGCATGCTCTGCGTTTCAAGCAACAGCGAAAATCCCGGATCCAGCTGGCCCGCGGCATAGGCGGAATACAGTTCGCTGAAAGATGGAGGTGACGTTTCCTGCATCATGACAAATTCCATTGCTTCGGGTCAGGCATCAGTGCCTCCCGGCTCCAACTGACCGCGCAATCGGCCAAACGCCAACCTGATGCGGGATTTGACCGTACCGAGCGGCAATCCGAATCTTGTGGCAATTTCAGAATGTGACAAGCCCTCATAGAATGCTGCTTGCAGCAATTCGAGTTGCTCGTGCGGAAGCTTTGCCAGCTCCGCCCGCACGCTTTCCTCGATCTGGGCGCGATCCAGCGCCTCGTCCGGCTGCTCGATATCCGGTGGGCGCAGCATGGGTTCATCGGCGTCGAGTTCCGGGCGCGACGCCTTGCGAAATCTATCAATCCGACGGTTGCGCGCGATACGAAAGATCCAGGTCGAAACCGATGCCTGCTTCCGGTCATACATGTCAGCCTTGCGCCAGACTGTGACCAACACATCCTGGGCCAGATCCTCGGCCTCATTGTCGCTTGCGCCCAGTCGCAGCATGTAGCTCTTCACGCGCGGGGCATAGAAATCGAACAGTTCCGAGAAAGACTCCCGGCACTTCTTCGCCGCGATCAGCGCCATGCAATCTGCATGGTGTGCCCTGACACTGGGGGAAATTGATGTTGTTACAGTGTCGTTCACACGCGAACTCTCATACTGGGACGAACCACCACTATCCTTGTGTCAGACCACAAAGGCAACCATTGGGCCGAACACGCCAGCGTGAAGCACACCGTAAACCATTTGCCGTAGTTTAGCCTTAACCCTGTTGTCTCTATGGTGCCGGCACCGCTTCGAGCCAAGGGACATGTATAGAAAATGCACACACTGAGACTCAGCCGCAAATCACTCATTTCGCTTGCCGTGGCCGCCGCTCTCGCGGCCCCCTTGGCATCGGCGAGCCCGACAGCGATCGGGCGCTACAAGGACTGGTCAGTCTTTACTGATACGGCCAATGGCGAAACCATCTGCTACGCTGCAACACAAGCAACCGACAAGGCGCCTCGCGCGGCCGATCATGGCGATGTCTGGTTTTATGTGACGAACTGGAAATCTGGCCGGGCACGCAACCAGCCGAGCATGAAGGTCGGCTATGAATTGCGTGAAGACCTCGCCCCCAAGGCAAGCGTCGGCCGTTCCTCCTGGGCGTTGTTTGGCGTGGGACGCGAAGCCTTCGCAGACGATTCCGACGATTCCCGCATCGTGTCCGCCCTGCGCAAGGGTAGCGAATTGCGCGTCGAAGCTGTTTCCAAGCGCAACACGCAAGTCGCGTATCATTTCTCGCTGAGCGGCTCGGCCGCAGCGATCGACAAGGCGTCTGCGATCTGTCGCTAATGCCTCAAAGCCGAATGCAAAAAGGCCAGCTGCGCTCATGTGCAGCTGGCCTTTTCCTTTAGCCATTCAAACCGGCTTAGTCGCGATTAGTAGCTTTCCTGCGTGATCGGCGTCAGGATGATCTCGACGCGGCGGTTGGCTGCGCGGCCTTCGGCTGTCGCATTGTCGGCAATCGGCTGGGTTTCACCCATGCCCACGGCCGCCAAGCGTACCGGCGTCACGCCCTGATTTACCAGATAGGACCGTACAGACTCTGCGCGGCGCTGAGACAGTTCCATATTGTAGTCGTCCGGGCCGTCAGAGCTGGCATGACCAATAATGTCGACAGCTGTCGACGGATAGTCGACCAGTGTTGCGCCCACATCATTCAGCGCACCATAGAAGTTCGGCTGGATCGTGGCGCTGTTCACAGAGAATGTGATGTTCGACGGCATGGTCAGCGCGATCTGGTCACCCTGGCGCTCAACACCGATGCCGGTACCGGCGGTCTGCTCGCGCAGCTGGCGCTCTTGCTTGTCCATATAGTCGCCGACAGCAGCGCCTGCGATTGCGCCAACTGCAGCGCCAATTGCAGCATTGCGACCATCGTCGCCGCCTGCCAGCGTACCGGCGCCTGCGCCAAGAATGGCTCCCACGCCTGCACCCGTCAGGACTCGTTGGCTTGGGCCAGTTTCACAGGCCGGAAGGGCGATCAGGGGAAGCGCAAGCAGCGCATAGGAAAGACGTTTCATTTCATCAGCTCCTTTGGAAAGGACAGCCCGGAATTGGGCACGCTTATCAACGCGTGGCGCAGTGTGTCGGTTCCTTCAATGGCAAAACAAGGGCAGGAATATTAACTCATGGTAAGACTCCGCCTGCAGGGAGTAATTCCTTGAAAGCCTTCAACATGTTATAGGCGCGGGACCATGAAGATTGAACTCGACCTTTCGCGCCGCGCTGACGCCGCGCCCGCTGCCCCTCGCTCTCTTGCGGGTATGTCCCTGCCTGCCCTGAAGGCAGAAATGGAAGCGCTCGGCCTGGACCCGAAAAAAGCGGGCATGCGCGCGAAACAGCTGCGCCGCTGGTTGCACCATTTCGGCTCTCAGGATTTTTCCGCGATGACGGACATCGCGAAAGATTTACGCGCTCGGCTGGACGAAACATTCGATCTGACGCGGCCTGAAATCACGGATCATCAGATTTCCCGCGATGGGACGCAGAAATGGCTGACACGTTTCGGACCGGGCATCGAAGGCGAAAGCGTCTACATTCCTGACGTTGGCAAAGCGGGAGCCCTGTGTGTGTCCAGCCAGGTTGGCTGCACGCTGAACTGCACATTCTGCCACACAGGCACACAGAAACTGGTCCGCAATCTGACTGCTCAGGAAATTGTGGCGCAGGTCCTGATCGCGCGCGATGGGCTCGGCGAGTGGCCAACCTCCACAGAGAACCGGAAGCTGACGAACATCGTCTTCATGGGCATGGGCGAGCCGCTCTACAATCTGGACAATGTCGCAGAAGCCATCGACACGATTTCGGATGGCGACGGCATTGCGATTGGTCGCCGCCGGATCACGGTCTCGACGGCTGGTGTCGCGCCGAAGATTCCAGAGCTCGGCCACCGCACCAGCGCCGCGCTCGCCATCTCGCTCCACGCGACACATGACGATCTGCGCAACGAAATTGTGCCAATCAACCGCAAATACGATCTGCAGACGCTGTTTGAAGCCATCCGAGCTTATCCGGATCTGGGCAATTCCAAGCGTGTGACCTTTGAATATGTCATGCTGAAGGGCGTCAATGACAGTTTGGCGGAAGCGCGTGATCTCGTCCGCCTGCTGAGAGGCGTGCCATCCAAGATCAACCTCATCCCGTTCAACCCCTGGCCCGGCAGCCCCTACGAGTGCTCGGACTGGGAAACGATCGAAGAGTTCGCGGAAGTCCTCAACCGGGCTGGCTATGCCTCTCCGATCCGCACGCCACGCGGCCGGGACATCCTCGCCGCCTGCGGACAATTGCGCTCTGAAAGCGTCAAGAAATCCGCCGCCGAGAAACGCCGCGAAGCATTGGCTGCTGCTGCAGAATAAGAAAGAGGGCGCGTACGCCCTCCCCTCCCGTTTCAGATTTTCAAGCACTTAGCTTGCGGTCAGCTTTCCAATCCGCTGCTGGGCGTCCGCCAGGATATCGGCAATAGCCTTGCGGTTTGCAGCATTGTCAGGGTCAGACCTGACTGTATCGCGTACGGTGTGTCGTAGCCTGTACATTGCACCGCGTACATCTTCCGGATCTTCCGGTCGCTCACTTTCCTGCAGTGCCGCGAGGCGTTCGGCGATCGCCTGCAAGGTCTCGGTGTTTGCCTCGTGTTCGGTTTGGCCAGCTTTGGTCAATTGGAACATCCGGCGCTGACCATCCAGTTCTACCTTGACCAAACCGAGGTCCAGCAGCGCTTCAAGTGCAGGATAGATGACGCCGGGGCTGGGCACGTATGCGCCACCCGTCCGGCTTTCGATCTCGCGGATCAGGTCATATCCATGACGCGGCTCGCTGGTGAGCAGATCCAGGATCAACACGCGCAGGTCACCATGATTTAGGGGGCGGCGTCGCCGACCTCGTGGGCCATGTCCGTGTTTTCGTCCGTGTCGCATTCTCATCCGTCTCCCAAATCCATCACCTCTGTCTCCGGCGCCTTTGTGGCGGCGGGCGTTTTGTTGGTTTTCTCGATATCTCATTTGTTGTCCTTTCGATATATCTGAATTGTATATTGTATCGATATATCGAAATTCAAGTTTCGTTATATCGATAATATCAGATTCCATCTCAACCTTGCTGAGATGTACGTGGCGCAACCTCTTTCCACCGGCTAATCTGGCGAAATGAGATTCCTGATTTTCACCTTGCTCTGCGCCTGTCTGATACACGCCTGCGCCCGCGCTCAGCCACAAACTGAGTGCGAACAACGCATCCACCTGGATCAGCCCTATACGGTCTGCACATTCGCCGCCGAAACGCCGGTACGTCTCTGGCTGTCCGGTCCGGATGGCGCGCCATTCGGACAGTTTGACCGGCTTTCAGCGCACCTGGCCACACAGGATCAAACGCTCGTCTTCGCCATGAATGCGGGCATGTATCATCAGGATCGCCGGCCCGTTGGCCTCTACATCGAAGACGGGGTTCAGACTGCCCCGATTGTCACGCGTGAAGGGCCTGGCAATTTCGGAATGCTGCCCAATGGCGTGTTCTGGATCGATAGCGCCGGCGCCGCGCATGTCACCGAAAGTCGCGCCTTCGATGCGCTTTCGCCAGACGCAATCCACGCCACCCAGTCCGGCCCGATGCTGGTGATCGATGGCGACCTGCACCCGAACTTCAATCAGGACGGCCCAAGCAAGAAACGCCGGAATGGGGTCGGCGTCGGCAAGGACGGCACCTTGTATTTCGCAATCAGCGATGTGCCCGTGAATTTCCATAGCTTTGCGACACTGTTCCGCGACGAGTTGGGAGCGCCAAACGCGCTGTTCCTCGACGGCTTCATCTCGAAACTCTATGCGCCTGGTATTGGTCGAAACGAGACAGGGCTCGACATGGGCCCCATCATCGGCGTCGCGCGCCCGACCAAAAGCGACTGACCCGAAACCGCCTGCATGCTAGTATGGATTTCTGTCGACGGGAGGAATGACCCATGCTGACCGACACGATCCTGCTTCTCTTCGGCCTCTACTTTATGGCGGCGGGCGCTGGTCTGCTGACCGATCCCTTGCGCGTCGCCAAGATGATCGACGACCTCGAGGCCAGCCCGGCGATCGGCTTCCTTTGCGGCGCTGTGATGCTGTTTTCCGCGGGCGGAACCTTGTCGCTCCAGAACAGTTTCACCAACATCTCTGACGGGGTGGCGACGCTGCTGCTGGCTGGCGCACTGATCGAAGGCCTGTTGTTGGTCGCCTGGCCAAAGCCGATATGGGCGATTGCCCACTGGATGATGCCGGATGACGACCATCTGCGCGGCTTCGGGGTTGTTGCGCTCGCTATCGGGGCCGTGGTGTTTGCGCTCGGCGCGCTTTAGGCTCGTCACACAGAAGAATCGAAAGGAAAAGACATGTCGGCTGGACCGGTGACTCTCTACGGATTGAAGAATTGCGATACATGCAAGAAGGCGCTGAAAGCCTTGGACGCTGCCGACAGGGACACCGCCTTCGTGGACATACGCGAAGAGGCCGACCTTGATCGGCTTGTGCCCGCCTGGCTCAAGGCCGTTGGCGCGGAGAAGCTGGTCAATCGCCGTTCGACCACATGGCGCACCTTGTCGGACGAGGAGAAATCCGGCGCGCTGGGCGATGGCGCAGCAGCCTTGCTCAAGGCCAATCCAACCCTGATCAAGCGACCCGTCATTGATACCGGCGCAGATATTCTTGTTGGGTGGGACAGTGGCGCGCAGCAGGCCCTGACGCAATGACCCTGGAGGAATACAATTCCTTTTGCGATGGGCTTGGCCAGACCGAACATGTGGTACAATGGGGCGGGTCCCATGTGTGGAAGATTGGCAACAAGGTCTTCGCCATTGGAACACCCGATGGGGAACAGCTGGCGGCATGCACATTCAAGGTGCGCCCGATCAGCTTTCACATCCTGAAGGAACAACCCGGGTGCCAAGGTGCGCCCTATCTCGCCTCACGCGGCATGAAATGGATTCAGCGCTTCTCCGAAGAAACCCTGTCGGATGAGGACCTCAAGGAATATCTCACCGAATCCTTCCGGCTGATCGGCAGCGCGCTCAGCAAGAAAAAGCAGCGTGAACTTGGCCTGATCGACTAAACCAACCCGCGTGTCGCATTGACGCCAAGGCTGTGACTGGGCCATGCGCGCAGGACAGGAGCCAGCTATGTCCACCGCTTTCACGATTTCCGTCCCCGCCATGTTCAACGGCCCGCCGGGCTCCGCCAATGGTGGTATCTCTGCCGGACTTGCCGCCAGCCAGATCGACGGCCCGGCCGAGGTTTCCCTGCGTGCGCCACCGCCGCTGGAAACACCGATGCAGGTGATCAAGACAGATGACGGGTATGAAGTCCGCCATGACGAGCAAACCGTCATGCTGGTGCGCCCGACCGAGGCCCTTGCTCCGCCCCCTGCTGCGCCAGGCTTCGAGATTGCCAAATCCGGCCCGGACCATTTCCCGCCGGTCGAAACGCACGCTTTTCCTGGCTGCTATGTCTGCGGGCCGGAACGCACCGAGGACGGCTTGTGCCTGTTCACCGGGAAACCTGACGGCTATGACGGCGTGACAGATGTCTGGAAACCCGATGCCAGCCTTGCGGGCAAAGACGCCCTGATCCGCCCGGAAATCCTCTGGGCCGCGCTGGATTGCCCCGGCGCGTTCGCGATCGGCTTTCAAGACAATCCGATGGTGCTCGCCAAGATCGCCGCGCACATCCATGACCGGCCCGCCCCTGGCGATGAGTTGATCGTGGTCGGATGGTCTCTGTTCGATGATGGGCGCAAGCATGGCGCCGCGACCGGTCTGTTCACCCGCGACGGACGCCTGCTGGCACAATCAGAGCAATTGTGGATCGAACTGAAACCGGCAGTCGCCTGAGCGATCAGCGCCTGCGGCGCGGGTTGAGATAAAGATTACGTTCCTGTGTATCAAGTTCACGCACGGCCCGCCCCATGTGAAGTTGCTCGACCTCTCTCGCGACATGCCTGCGCGCAGATCCATTGAATTTCAGCAGGGCACAGAATATCTGCAGCACGGCCTCCAGCTTTGCGTAGCTCTCGGCCGCATCCAGCTTCACGATCCAGGAACCACCCAGATTGATGATCCGGTGGTCAAGGCTGCCGATCTTCCGGCCCCGGTCATCATAGAGGCTGTAATCCGCGCCAATGCCGATCACATTGCGGCGGAGACGGTAGAAACGCGGCCCATTCTTCGTATCGATGAAGAAGGAAAATTTCTCCGGAAACAAGGGCCATTTATGCGCCGAACGCTCCAATTGAATGATCTGGTCGTGGCGACTGATATTGACGGAATAAGCCGGGACCGGAACGCCCTTCGCCCCAATGCTCAATTGGAGTGAGCGCCCCATCAGCAGTTCGGCGGTCCCGCGCCAATGCATGCCTTCAGAGAAAAGCTTCAGCACAAGACGGCGCTTCATGCCCTCTTCGGTTTTCCACAATTCCTTCCGGTAGGCGAGAATCCCCGTCCGCTCGCGGCCATCCTTGACCTGCCCGAAAATTTCCATGTCCTTGGTGAACTGATCAGACGCAGCCTCGTGCTGGGTCCGCTTCATGATGCCAATCTCGGTCGGATTCAGATCCGTTGCCCAGAGGTCCACCTTGAACGTCTTGTATTTCGACTTCGCCTTGGTCTCCTCGGCAGGACCGAACGTCGCGGTAAAAGCCATTGGGCACGTCTCCGTCATCGGGTTCGCGCCCAACATGGCGATTCGGTGTCGCCATAAGGTTAACAAATCGCCCTCAGGCATTAAACAACTGCAGTTTCCGCAGTGGCCAGGCCCCTACCCCAATTGCGGCTGGCCGTTTGACGCCGATACGCCGCCATCCACCGGCAGGACGACACCTGTCACAAAACGCGCATCCCGGCTTGCCAAGAAGGCGATGACGTCCGCAACGTCTTCAGGTTCGCCGGGCCGCCCCATTGGTATTCGCTGCAGGAAGCGCTCCAGCAATCCATCATCATCCATGATGCCATCGGCCATGTCCGTCCTGGTCAGGCTTGGCGCGACCGCATTGACGCGGACACCCTCACCAGCAAGGTCCAGCGCCATACCCTTGGTCATCAGGCTGACACCGCCTTTCGACGTGTTGTATCCGAACATGCCCCAATCCCCTCCCAGACCGGAGACAGACGACACATTTACGATGTTGCCCTTCGACTTTTTCAGGTGTGGAAGCGCCGCTGTAACGGTGTTGAAGATTCCGCCGACATTGATGTCCTGCATCTTCTGAAAGTCGTCGCGTGACAGTTTTCCCGGTCGCCCCCCACGCGCAATGCCCGCATTGTTGACCAGCACGTCCAGGCGACCAAACCCATCAAGGGTCTCGGCAACCAAAGAATCGACGTCTTCAACCTTCGACACATCTCCAGCGACTATTTTTACCCGGTCACCCTCAATCTCGCTGGCGATTGACTCCAGTTTCTCCCGGGTCCGACCATTGAGAACCGTATTGTAGCCATCGCGAGCAAAGCGCTTTGCGGTTGCCGCGCCGATGCCCGATCCGGCGCCGGTGATAATAACTGTTGGGGCGTCTGACATGCTGGTCTCCAATCTGGCTTTGTCTTGTAAGCCAATGATTGGGGACCAACGCGGTTCCACTCCCTGTCATCCTGCCTGCAGCAATTCCTCCAACCGGATCAATGCGCTGCCCCAACCTTCTTGAGCCTCTTCCAGCAAGGTTGATCCGTCCAAAGCGACGGTTTGCAGGGTCACAACCAGACGCGTGCCCGCCCCTTCGGCCAGGAACTCTGCAGTAACAAGGCAGGCTCCTTCCAGCGCATCCATGGAAGAAATGATCTCCGTATAGACAATCCGCTTGTCCGGCACGATATCGTGATACCGCCCGCGCACCACAGCGACGGCCTCACCACCCGCAAGGCAGGTCGTCACATCTTCTCCGCCTACGGTAAAGTCAGCTGCATCGATACGCATGTCGATCTCATCCGAAGGCGATCCCCAGACCTTGCGCTGGTCTGGATCGGCCCAGGCGGCGAAGACGCGCGCGGGTGAGGCCGACAGGCCTTTTTCAAGCGTAGCAGTTCCATGCTGAGCGGTGTGATGGGTCATGTCAGGTGTCCTTGTTGGGGTCGTTCTCGTTCAGGAAATCATCAAGCCGGTCGAGCCGTGCAGACCAGGCCTGTTCATATTGCGTGATCCAGTTCTTCAGCTCCGCAAGACGGGCGGCTTCCAGTCGGCAAAGCCGGACCCGTCCCTTCTTGCGGCTGGACACCAGACCGCCAGCCTCCAGCACTTTGAGGTGCTGCAAGAAGGTCGGCAGGGCCATGTCATAGGGTTCGGCCAGTTTCGACACCGGCGCCTCGCCAAGCGCCAGTTGCGCCAGAACTCCGCGCCGTGTGGCATCCCCGAGGGCGTGGAAGGCCCGGTTGAGGGCGGATGAATCGGAAGAAGAATAGTTAGCCATACAGCTATCTATCTCGAAGCGCGCAGAGGCGTCAAGTCACTTAGTAATTCTGCTAACTATTTTGTCGCCACAGTGAGTGCCACCCACAACACCCCGGCAAAACAAGGTATTCGCAAAGCGCAGCACACCGGCTAGATTCTCCCGACCCACGCTTTCCCGGAGGATTTATGCGCCTGAAACTTGCCGCCCTGCTGGCCGCGACCGCCTGCTTCATTCCAGCCGCGCTGGCCGATTGCCCGGCTGACCATCACCAGCAATTGGTGCGCAAGCTGCAATCCCTTCAGGCTGCAGGCGAAAACGTGGACACCGGCGCCGTATACGAGGATCTGAAAGCTGACTTCGCGAATTGCCCCAACGACTATCAGGGCATCGCAATGTCTATCCATCTGATGACATCGGCTGTGGCACGCGAAACCGACCCCGTTGCGAAGATGGAGCAGATCAACTTCGCGTTCGAAATGCTGCGCCAGGCCTCCGACACATATGATTCCAAGATGCAGCCTTTCACCTACACAGACGAAAGCGGCGCTGAGCAAAGCTTCTGGGCGTGGGGCCATGCGCGCAACGCCCTGGGCCTGACGTTCCTGCCCCACCTGATCTTGCTTGCGGAGTCCGGTCTTGTCGAGCCAAGCCTGACCGGAGGCGCCCCCGCTGTATGCCCCTATGGAGAGACGCCGCGTTTGTCAGACGAGGTGGAAGGCCGATTCTGGGTCACGCTGCTGGAGGCTTCTTCGAAATTCGGAACCGCTGGCTTGGGAGCCGAGGACGATCTGAAATTCTACGACCAGAATCTCGCCGTCTATGATCGGCGGGTCGAGTTTGCGAAGAATCGCCTTTCGTCGCTCGCGAAAGCCTGCCCCGCAAGTGAAACCCAATTCCTCTATGATCGCGCGAGAGTCATGGGCCAGTGGGCGCAGTATTCTGACCGTCAGGCCAATCAGATCAAACTGGCAATTGAGGACTTCCGGGTGGACCGCGACCGGCGTGATATCGTGACCCAGCTGCGCGAAGACTTGCTCGATCAGCGCAATGCGCGCGCCCGCGACGCGGCTGAGGCCTACAACGCGTTCTACGCCTCGAAGGCGAAGACGGACTCGCATCTCGAATTCCGTCTTGGTGACGAGCAAACATATATTGATGTGACGGGCTGGTCGAAGACCCCGTAAAGCCGCCAGACCGCCACCGGCAGAAAGCCCTCTTTCAATCGCCACGTGATTGGACTAGTTTGCACCGCATCCGAGGGGCGCGTCTGGTAAGCGCTGAGATTGGGCTGATGCCGCCCGAGCACCCTTTGAACCTGATCCGGTTTGCGCCGGCGTAGGGACGGAATGCGACAATGGGCAAATCTGCCCGGATTCCCCCCATGCCGAATGGTGCAGGCCTCAACGCTCGCGAGGATGCCCCATGAACAAGCCCGCCGATCAAAGCCAGTTCGAGACCCCCAAAGTCACCACCGGTCCCCTGCCCGCCAGCCGCAAGGTCTACTCCCATCCCGCCGATGCGCCGGACATCGCCGTGCCGCACCGCGAGATTAACCTTCACCCCTCCGCGAACGAGCCTGCCGTGCCCGTCTATGACACGTCCGGCCCCTATACCGATCCGTCCGTCACCATTGATGTCGAAAAAGGCCTCGCCCGCGACCGGCGCGCCTGGGTGCTGGAGCGCGGCGGCGTCGAGGAATATGACGGCCGCGATGTGAAGCCGGAAGACAATGGCGGCGCCACCGGCAAATATCTGGCCCGCGAATTCCCCGTGAAGCACAAGCCCCTGCGCGGCTTGCCAGGTCACAAGGTGACGCAATACGAATTCGCCAAGGCAGGCATCATCACGAAAGAGATGATCTATGTCGCCACGCGCGAGAACATTGGCCGCGCGAAAGCCGCAGAGGGCGCCGCAGAGCAGATCGCACAGGGCGAAAGCTTTGGCGCGCACATCCCGGAATTCATCACGCCGGAATTCGTCCGCCAGGAAATCGCCGCCGGCCGCGCCATCATCCCGGCCAATATCAACCATGCCGAGCTGGAGCCGCAGATCATTGGCCGGAACTTCCTTGTAAAGATCAATGCCAATATCGGCAATTCCGCCGTCGCCTCCTCGGTTGAGGAAGAAGTCGACAAGATGGTCTGGGCCATCCGCTGGGGCGCCGATAATGTGATGGACCTGTCCACCGGCCGCAACATTCACAACACGCGCGAATGGATCATCCGCAACAGCCCCGTCCCGATCGGCACGGTGCCGATCTATCAGGCGCTGGAAAAGGTGGACGGTGTCGCCGAAGACCTAACCTGGGAAGTCTATCGCGACACGCTGATCGAACAGTGCGAACAGGGCGTCGACTATTTCACCATCCATGCCGGCGTGCGCCTCGCCTATATCCACCTGACGGCAGACCGCGTGTGCGGCATCGTCTCGCGCGGCGGCTCGATCATGGCGAAATGGATGCTGGCCCACCACAAGGAAAGCTTCCTCTACGAACATTTCGAGGACATCTGCGACATCATGCGCGCCTATGATGTCAGCTTCTCCCTCGGCGACGGCCTGCGCCCCGGCGCGATTGCAGACGCCAATGACGCGGCCCAGTTCGCTGAGCTGGAAACCCTTGGTGAGCTGACAAAGGTCGCCTGGGACAAGGGCTGCCAAGTGATGATTGAGGGGCCGGGCCATGTGCCCATGCACAAGATCAAGGTGAACATGGAGAAACAGCTGCGCGAATGCGGCGAGGCCCCCTTCTATACGCTGGGGCCGCTCACCACGGACATCGCGCCCGGCTATGACCATATCACCTCCGGCATCGGCGCGGCGATGATCGGCTGGTATGGCACGGCCATGCTCTGCTATGTGACGCCCAAGGAGCATCTCGGCCTACCGGACCGGGACGATGTGAAAGTCGGCGTCGTCACCTACAAGCTCGCCGCCCACGCCGCCGACCTCGCCAAGGGCCACCCCGCCGCGCAGATCCGCGACGACGCCCTTTCCCGCGCACGCTTCGAATTCCGCTGGGAAGACCAGTTCAATCTCTCCCTGGACCCCGAAACCGCCCGCGACTTCCACGACCAGACCCTCCCCAAGGACGCCCACAAGGTCGCCCATTTCTGCTCCATGTGCGGCCCCAAATTCTGCTCGATGAAGATCACCGCCGAAGTGCGGGAGTATGCAGCAGGGATGTCGGAGAACGAGCGGAACGACCTGGAGAAGCAGGCCGCTGAGGCGCGTAAGGGAATGGAAGAGAAGAGCCGGGAATTTATGGAGAAGGGTGGAGAGATTTATTTGGAGCAGAAGTGAAAGCGCGCCCGTGTTTTCCTCTACAGTATGCAGGCATCCCTTATTCGAAGGTTTTGGAAGCTCACGATAATGTTTGAAGAGAAAAAAAATAAGAATTCAAAAAGTTGGCGACTTACTCTGTTTGGCTTTCCGCCGGTCGTTAATGCCTATTTGGTCCTGACGCTTATTTTTCTTATTGCGCTTATCTTCACCTCAATTTGGGCGGACCACACGGGTGGTGACCGTATAACATCACTGTTTGCAGCGCTACTTGATTTAATGAAACTTGTAGTCGGAGCAGCGTTTGGTGCGCTGACGGCGAACTTTGCCGTTAAACGCTAAATTTAGCAAATTAGTCTCTTCGATAGATTGCGTTTATCCATGCCCTAGGAACGCGATTTATATCGTACACGGCTAAAGCTCCGTGACGAAGAAGATTCCATTTTTCGCGTTCAAGCCTTGTTCCCCTCCGAAATGAGACGCCAAGTTTGCTCAACGCAAAGTGGGAGCCGACCATGACAAACGGAAAGGCCGAGATAAGGCCGATGGGTAGCCATTTCCAAATTGATGGCACAGTAAAATAAAGCGTTAGAGCCAAGAGAGAAGCAACGAGGACGTTGTCTATCAACATACTCCACCGAAATATGCTTGGGTCGAATCCGAGATGAATTTTTATACCCGCCAAAACTAGGCGAAATTTAGCAGCAGCTTGCGAGTGCTTAACGTGCTTAAACTTGGGAATCGGGCTTTTCCGCTCTTCAGTAGCGTAGTCACGATCGGGTTCGCGCATTCCGTAAGGCGGACCACCATCGGGCATAGTAAGCTTTATCGGTAGCAGTAATGTGTTGTTGAATAACACATCGATCCTGCTGTGCCTCATGCCTCCCAGAGTCATATGCATTATTTTGTTATCGCCAGCGTACAGGACACAGTGATCACAGTCGGATTTGGTGAAATACATAACGCCCCAAGACAATATGCTGTTGCGTTTCTGCGTGAATATCATGTCACCGACATCTAGCTGCTCAATCACACTTTGAGGAATGCCGCTATCAAACCCCGCTGACATATGATTTTTGTAAGGATCGTTGCCGTAACGATCAATGCGCAGCCGGTACTTTAATAGGTCAATCAACATTAAGATCATACGGCTGCGTAGCACGGTCCGGTTATGATTCGCGCGCCAAGAATCTTTAAACTTCTGTCTATGTTTAGCCCTCCAATCCCGCCTAAGCTCACTTACGCGCCCGCAAATCGAACCTTGGGAGCGATGTCGGGCCGTTGGAATCGGGACAGAGGGCCTAACGGTCTCGTAACCTTCAAATATCCTTGCCTCAAACCGGCGCCGAAGCTAGTCCCGCCATCATGTCAGACACATCCAACACCTCATCCCGCCTCGACGAGCTTGAAATGCGTGTGGTCCATCAGGACCAGACGATTGAGGATCTCAACGCCGCCATCACGGCGCAATGGAAGCTGATCGAGCGGCTGGAGCGACAGGTGGCGCGCCTTGCCGAGCGCGTAGCGGACGCCGAGCAATCCGCTGGCCAGGCCGCCCCCGTGGACCGGCCGCCCCCGCATTACTAGCGCCTCGCCACCCCCCGTAGGGCGGGTTAGCGAAGCGTAACCCGCCACTCCCTCCACGTCTCAATCTTGTCATCCCGGAATTTGCGGCAGCAAATATCCGGGACTCAGCAGCATCGGCGATTTTCGGCAG
>Ga0114906_1000062_pt1 | contig 70827 bp, 68 predicted proteins | sample MalvirDeepMed_M9_FD_89687 | JGI IMG/M metagenome (GOLD analysis project Ga0114906, IMG submission 89687) | Marine viral communities from the Global Malaspina Expedition - Malaspina viral metaG DeepMed_M9 | ecosystem: Environmental > Aquatic > Marine > Oceanic | place: Mediterranean Sea...
AAAAGCCGTCTTGCCCGCAGCGTTCATGCCGCCTTACTATAGGGAGGTGGCAGCATGAACGCTGCTACTTTGAAACCGCCGGGCTAATAAATCTGGTGGATCACCCCTGTGGGGCAGGCCACAGAATGTACATTCTGGCGACAGGCTAGCCAATAAATTCCGCAAGACAATCGACGCTATGCATACCTCAGGCGCAATCGATAAAAAATACTCTGACGCCCTCAAGCGCTTCGAAAAAACTGAAGTGTTGTTTTCTACCAGCACTCTCCATGCTTACGTTCACAGCGCTGAATTTTTCCCATCAGATCACCACCTAAAGAGCATGTGGGACACTCTGGAACACTTTGTTGTTCTATGCCTGCAACCCAAGCCATGACCTCCGTTGTCTGGCACAGGCTTCAGGGGAATTCTCGATAGCGGAAGGAAACGATGGAAAATCACAAACCATCAACAAGATTTCTCAGGAGGCACATTCTGGCTTCTGACCGACATCCGTTCATTGGACGGATTATCGACTTGAGCATCGTATCTCTTTATTTCGACAGCTATGAAGAGTTGTCGAAGCACCCTGATTGCAAATATGCCCTAGAGGTAGACTCCGCTCTCCTGGGCCTCACTCAAAGAGTCGAATCTCTCAATTTGGTGGGAAAGATGCTGTGGCCAGAGCCCTTTCCCAAACATTTTAAAGACTTCCCCATTACCCGCCACGATTGGCTAACAGTCGGAGCAGATGCATTTCTGATGCGCTATGTATCAGTCGTTGATTGCGCCATTCTTCTGGTAAACTCCGTATTAGAATGCGGTCTTCCTTTGAGATCTTGCACGATCCAAAGCCTGCAAAAGGCTGGCATCCCTTCCCGCTTGATTGACGTTCTCCGTGACCTCATAGCTGACCAAGGGAAATTGAGGGGTGAAAGAAATTCGAGACTTCACCACGGATACGAGCGTGGATTTACTCTAGATGATTCTACGTTCAGGCTTGCTGCAAGACTAGAAAAACACGGAAGGGGGCTGCGTGGAACAGATATGGAAGACAGGCCGATTAATGTCAGCCGCTCTTTCAAAGAGGGCTTGGTTGAGCTTCAAAGGGATTTTAATGTCTCGACACGGAAATTAGTACGTAGGCTGGATAATTTGTACGACTTGCTTGCTCCTGAATTCGAGAGGAGATTCTCTCCACGTTTCAAACCTCTCCCCTACGAAATGCGAGAAAGAAGCACATAGTCACTTTGACGACTACTCATCGCACAACTTTTGGAGTTGGCCTGCTATCTCATCTAAGGTTTGAACCGCCGTATTCATTGCGAGCTTGTTGCCAAGCGTTGGACTAGCCGCCAGCACCTCATCTTTGCTGATATTGTGCCAGATAGGCAGCACTCTTCCATCGCCGCTCATTTCCCTAGCCATCAGGCCGTCCAGTTCCGTCTGAGGCCATTCTTTCGCGAAGAAGTGCTTGGACAGCACGACCACACCAAACCTGGAATTTGCCAGCCCTTTGTCGATCTCCCTGCGCAGGGAATCCCCCCATTTCAGAGAATGCTCATCGTACCAAACCCGCAATCCACGCGCCGTTAGGGTCTCCGCAAACGCGCGCACAAAGCTGTCTTTGTCCTCTGACGCATGGCTGATGAAGACATCGTACTCAACAGTGTGAACCGATTGAGTTTCAGCATTACTGGGCAGCCTTAATGCCAAGCCAGACAACGCGTCTTTTGTAGACCGCTCCTGTCGCTGGAGGTCACGTGTGAGCTTGCTCAACCTGTCCGCTTCTTTCTTACGCTCCCCAGCTTCAGCCTTGGAAAGGCGATCTTCTACGCGGCTTAGCTCCTGCATCTTGCGAGCCATTTGCCCGGCATAATCAGCCCGCTTTTTTGCCGCGCTGGCCGCCTGGTTCTGGTAGCGTTCGGCCTCACGCAGCTTCGTCTGCGCTGTGGAGGCAGAACTGGCTTTTGCTGCTGCCTGCACAGCGCGGTTTGCTTTTGCATTGGCATCAACTTCGTTCTTGGCTTCTGCCGCATCTTTCTTCCGAAGATCAGCAATATCTTTTTGTAGGCGCGCCAATGTAGATCGATCTTTCGCTATCGACATAGTTTATCCGCCATCATCGTTGTTGTTGTTGTTGTTGTTGTCTTCATCATCATTAGCGTGGCCAACAAATGCCAAGAGCGGATCATAGTCATGCCCATCCGCTGCGCGGAGCGCTGCGATATAGGCATCACGTCTTTCATTGTTGTTGGCCAGGTCAGCGCCGTTCTCCCAGTCGATCGGATCATGGCCAAAGCACTCGGCAAGATAGGTGTCCGCGGAGATCCGTGCATGGCGTCCGTTTCCATTTGCAAACGGATGAATTTGTACAAGACGATGATGAAACCGCACCGCCGCTTCCAATGGCTGGTAGGTGGCATGCTCAACCCAGTACGCAGCATCGCCCAGAAGATGACGAATACTGACGCCAATCATCCTTGGGTCTATGCCGATATTCTTCTCGCGCAGACGGTATGTTCCCGCCCACGACCACACGTCGCCAAACAGCCGCCTATGCAGCTCGCGCAGGAAATCATCTGTGAGAATATCCGACCTGCGGCGGCGTCCAAGCCACAGCAAACCGGTCTGGATATTCGCCTGCTCAAGTTCATCCAGTTCGCCGCGCGTTGTGATGTGGTCGAACCTCAATCCCTCCAGCTCATCGGGATCGAGCGGCGTTGCGCCATCGGGTTCACCAATGATTCTGGGCATTATTCCTCCCAGAAGTCAGAGGGCGGATTCTGGATCAACTCTCTGGTCAGTCGTTCAATCTCGGCTTTGTTCTGTTCATCCCGAAGGGATTGCTTTTCCAGGGCCATATGCGTTGCCGCGCGCTTGACGAGCGCGGTGGCTTTCTTGCGCGCCTGAGCTTCCACAACATCTCCCAGATCACCGCTTTCCGGTATGATCGCATAAACAAACCGGCAGCCCAGGCCTTCGGCCAACTCTTGCATCGAGCGAAGCGTCACACGGCCATCGACTTCTGACTTTTCCACCTGCGATATCCGGCCGCGCGAAAGCGACAAACGCTTGCCGAGCTGCGCACCTGACATGCCCAGGGCATTGCGGACAAGCGCAATCCACCCCTCTTTCGGGACCTGTAGATGAAGTGCAGATGCCATCGCGGACTTGTTTATTCTGCTCTGCATCTGTCTTCGGGCTATGTCTTTAACGCTCATTGCGTTCACATCCTTGTCGACACTCAAGAATAATTGTCTACTTATATATAGACAATGACAAGTTAAGTGTCTATATATTTATATACGAAAAGGAGCTCAATACGGCTTTATAAGTGCAATTTGGCGCGCGAGATCTGATCTTGCTATGCAGAATCATAAAACAAGACAATCTTACTCTCTGGGTCAGGAAACGATCCAATCATTCTGCGCTTCCCCTCCGCGCAAAGCCTAAGGCTTCGTCCTCAAGTGCACCCCGATTGAGCGTGCGAGGCCTTACACAGGAGATCTTCGGTGCCAGCTAATCCGGTACCGTGTCGAGAAATGATCCGAGGTCCAGTATCAGGTCTGCTGCCAATATCTCTATGCGCTTTCGGAGCAGCATGGCGTTGTCGTCGAGCTGGTGCGGTGACAAGCGGAACTTCACCACCACTTCGCTCAAGGATTTCTCGTGAATGAGCGATACGGCCGCATCCCGATCTTCCAGATCGACGAACACGGAATCAATTTTCCAAAGTCGCTTTCGCATGTCCCACCTCAGATAGTTCAGCCAGAGGTATGAGGGAGTGCCATTTCGCTATCTCGATGTGAGACCGGAACCTCTCATGCTCATCATGGAATATCGTAAATGCGATTTCACCGGACCGCCGCTTGGCGCCCGTGTTTCACCAGGTCCTGAATGGGTCTGTCCCGCCAGGAACACCAAATTGTTTGGATGAGTCGCTGAGACTTCCTGATCGAACAGAAATTCACAACTTTCTAAAGTGGAACCCCAAATGGAACCCCAGAGCAGATTTTGGGACAATATGTGGAACAGGATCGGGCCTAAGTCCTTGTTTCCTATGGTGCCGGCTGCAGGACTCGAACCCGCGACCCTCTGATTACAAATCTTAGGGTTTGATAATTTTGAGCTTTTCTCCCTGATGCCTCAAGACACCTTTGACCCTGTTTTTACATTGCTTTATTATCCTACGCATTGATGAAGCATGACGGGGTTTCCTATTTGGTGATTCCACGGTGCTTCCAAACACACAGGGTGGAATCACATGCCAAGGCTCACGAAAACCATTGTCGATGCCGCGCAGCCTGATGGCCGGGACCGGTTTGTCTGGGATGATGAGATTAGGGGCTTCGGACTGAGAATCACCAAGACGGGCTCAAAGTCCTATGTATTCCAGTATCGAGTCGGCGGCGGTCGCAACGGGACTCTCAGGCGGCCGCGTATTGGCGCGCATGGTTCCCTGACGCCGGCTGAAGCCCGCAGCATCGCCAAGGCGTGGGCCCTGCAGGTGGCGGAAGGCGGGGATCCGGGCGGCGACCGGGCGGCCTACCGCAATGCGCCGCGCATGGCGGATGCCTTCATCCGGTACCTGTCCGAACATGCTGACGTGCACAAGAAGCCTTCGAGCGCGAAGGAAGACAAGCGCCTGATCCGGCTTTTCCTCTCGCCCGAGTTCGGATCAAGGAAGGTGGCCGAAGTCACGCGGGAGCAGGTTTCTGCCTTTCACCGGCGCCTGGCTGACCGCCCGTACCAGGCCAACCGGCTGCTCGCTCTGCTCTCGAAAGTCTTCAATCTTTGCGAGGTCTGGGGCTGGCGGCCCGATGGCAGCAATCCCTGTCGGCATGTGAAGAAGTTCAAGGAAGAAAAACGGGAACGGTTCCTGTCGCCCGCAGAGCTCGGTCGGCTCGGCGAGGTACTGCGGAAGGCCGAGCGGTTCGAGCTGCAGGATTCGGAAGGAAACCGGTTATGGGTCAATCCGTCCGCGATACTCGCCATCCGCCTGATCGTGCTGACGGGTGCCCGCCGAGGGGAAATTCTCGGCCTGAAATGGAGCGATATTGACTGGGACAGGTCGCGCGCCCTTCTCAGCGACAGCAAGACCGGCCGCCGCGATCTCTACCTGCCTGCCCCAGCCCTGAAATTGCTCGCGGAGCTGAAGCCCACCAAGAATGCCATCTTCGTCGTTCCGGGTGGCCGCTCGGCGCAGGAGCGCCAGGCCGCAAAGCGCCCGCTGACCAATCTCAAGGATCCGTGGAAAACAATTACCGTCGCAGCTGGCCTTGAAGGTGTGCGCATCCACGACCTTCGGCACTCCTTCGCAAGCGTGGGGGCGTCTTCAGGCATGGGCCTGCCCATCATCGGCAAACTGCTCGGCCATCGCGAGACAGCCACCACGGCCCGCTATGCGCACCTGGCAGATGATCCGGTGAAGGCCGCAGCGGACACGATTGGCGGGCGGCTCCACGATGCGATGCGGGCCGGGTAGCCCCGGCCAATACCCTGCCCCTGCCAGTCAAACAGGCCCCGAATATCCGGATGCCGTCCTTACATGGATCACGCCCGATGAATTGCCTCCGGGAATTTTTTCGCTCAATCTGCCAGCAACTTTTGATGGAGCGACCTGTCGCAACAGATCGCAGTCTTGGAGGAGGGGGAAAATGGCTGAAGAGAACGAAAGGCACGATGATCCGAAAACTGCGCAGAGGAAAAAGGACGCCAGGGTCAAGGCTGCGCTTGAGGCCTACATCAAAGGCCGCACGGAAGACCAAGGTGAAGGCAGACCACGCAAGGTGAAGCCGGCATCAGAAGTCTATCCCCTCTGGCACGCCCTATGGGAAGCCTTCGATTTTTCCTGGTCGGGCCTTGCGGATGCGGGCTGGGAGCGCGGCGCAAAAGCCAATGCGGCGCAGAAATTGAAACGATGGAGAGCCCCCGCAGATTTTCCAGTCGAAGGCCGCGTGTATGGTAAGGGCACAACGGCCTCGAAACAGGCCACACTGCAGGATTATTGGCGATGGTCCATCGGCGTGACAGATGATCCCGCCCCCGGACGCCTGCTCAGCGACGCAGAACTTTTTGAACACCACCTCCTATTGAAAACTCACCAATCGGTCTACCATGCCTTGCATTGTCAGGACGTACGACTAGACGCAGTCATCGCCGACAACGATGATATCGTCGGCAAGTTAAATACAGTTGTTGGCAAGTTAAATACATTGGCGGCGGGATCAGGCAGCGATACCAAAGCAAGCGAAGCTCTGGTGCGTACCCTGATAGCGCGGCTCGAATACGCCCAGGAATGCCGAGACGAAGACGAACCATCTTTACAGGTTTTGCTTCACGGCCTGAGGGCCGCTGAGATCAATCGCCTATTCAAGGCTTTCGCCACTTGGGACGACCAGCAGACATTGCACGTGGCAGCCCCGCTGTCCTATCTATCGCCCACGACAAGCGTGCCCATCGGCTTGGACTTTACTTGGCTAACCTTCGGAAAACACACCAACTTCTATGGAGCGTATTTCCGACACGGAGCTCGATTCGTGGGCGCTAAGTTTGGAGACCGAACCAACTTCCAAGGAGCGTATTTCGGATCAGAAGCCGACTTTGCAAAAGCAACGCTGGGAGAGGGCACCAATTTCAAGGACGCGACGCTCGGAGACCGAACCAGTTTTTGGAAAGCAACGCTCGGCGACGACACCAGTTTCTTGAAAGCGGTGCTAGGTAAGCAGTGCATTTTCCGGGGCGCAACACTCGGAGACCGAACCAGTTTCTGGAAAGCAACGTTGGGCAACGGAACTGACTTTTCACTTGCAATAATCGGCAACGGGACTGATTTCCAGCAGGCAACGCTAGGTGACCTAGCCACCTTCAAAGATGTGACGCTCGGCGACGAAACCAACTTCTTGGGCGCGGAGCTGGGCGACGGAACTAGTTTTCGGAATGCAAAATTGGGCGACGGAGCCAACTTTCAACTCGCAACGCTGGGTAACGGAGCTAATTTCCAGTTCGCAAACTTGGGCGTTGGAGCAGATTTTGATAGCGGCGTGCTGGGAAAGGAAACGAGCTTCGCTGAAGCCGAGCTTGGCCGGAATGCCAGTTTTGCCAATGTCAGATTTGGAGACGGGACCGATTTTGAAGGCGCGACCTTGGGAGATGAAGTGCGTTACTCAGGGGCGCAGTTTGGCGGTGCTGCATCTTGGAAACGAGCCCGATTTCTTGGCTCCAGCGATTTCACCGACACGAAATGGGGAGATGCTGACACCAGCGACGAGGGGATGACTTCACTTGTTCACCACGGTGGCGCCTTCGATGGCGCGCGGTTCGAGGATATTGCCAACTTCAAGTCGGAGAATTTTTCGGCGTTCGCGGCCTTCCACGACGCGACATTCAAGCAACGCCTGTTGCTGGCCCCGCCCACACTGGGAGAGACACCGGACACGCTGTTCACGCAAGCCTGCGTCTCGGCCGAAGCCGCCGTCAAGGCAGAGTTGAATCGCCCCAAGGGGGAAGACGAAAGCGAGGAAGCATTTGCTGCGTGGAAAAAGACCGCGCGACGCGAAGTGCCCGACCGGGTCTGGTCCGAACTCTCTAGCGGCTATCGCACCGCAAAAATTGCCATGCGGGAACAGGGTGATTTTGACAGGGAACAGATCTTTTACCGGTTTGAAATCAAATCCAGGATGAAGCGGCCGAGTGTCAGGAGGTGGATGAAACGGCCGAGTGTCAGTAGGGGCGAGAAAGTCGCCGCGTGGCTATACGGCTTGGCGTCCGATTACGGCTCTTCGATCTGGCGCCCGCAGTTAACTCTACTCATTGCCACAATCCTATTTTCCTTTGTGTATTTCACCATGGCGATCCAGACCGGCATGAAGGCCGCCCCACCCTGGCAAGCCAGTGCACACTCAAGTTGGCCCCTGGTGCGTCCCGGGCTGTCCCAGCCAGCCTGGCAATCGCTCGAACTTTCCGTCAACAACGCCTTTCGGCCATTTTCGGCGCTTTCAACGGACGAACCACGCGAGCAAATTGCTGGCGAGGTCTGCACGGATTGTTCCGTCGCCGAACGCCTACTGTTCCACCCCAAAGGAGAAGTGCGCTTCACGATGAAGGCAATCGCCATCATTCAATCGCTGCTCTCTTTCGCGCTTGTCTTCCTGTCGGCCCTCGCCGTTCGCCGGAAATTCCAGATCAGTTGACGAATGAAAACAAAGGAGAATGGCAATCGGTAAGCGCAAACCCGGATGGAATGCGCTGTTTCACAAGCGCAATTGCCCAACCCACTGAAGGGAAATGCTGGTTGGAGCGCGAGCAATTGGAGAGGATGAGGCGTGGACGATACAATGCGAATGAATGCCCCCAAAGGCCAGAGAGTTGCCTATATTTCTCAAGAGGAAGAAGCATGGGGCGGAGCCGACCCGCGCGGGATACTGGACCCAAATGAAACCTACACGGTTGCGAAGACAATCGTCTTCAAGTCCATGAGCTTGGTCACTCTGGCAGAGCATCCCGATTGCGAGTTCAACACCGTCCTCTTCAAGGAAGTTGGTGAACAGCTTCCTGCGGTACAAAGCGCTGAAGAAATCTACCTCACTGCCCTGAAAGCCAGACAAACGCTGCGCCGGTCCATTTGGGACGAAACACCGAAATCATGACAGGCGGTTTGTGCCCGGTCTCTCGCACGCTCCGCGAAGTCTCAGGCCATTGCCCGATACCTTCTGAACAGCGATCAAGCATTCCCCCGCACGCTCAACGCTGCCGTCGACGCCATCGTCAGCGCCTATAAACAGCGGACCAGGCGCCATCTCAAGATATCCGCCCAACCCCCGCTTTTAATTCAAAAATTTCCCCCGCTTTCCTGTGGAAAAACTGCGGATCAGCGATTCATGACAAGCACTAAATGTGCTACTTTGAGACAGGTGATGACACCACATGAAGTGTCGTGCCCCACCGTCCAGAAAGGAATCGCACATGCAACCCCTACGCTACATGTCCACCTTCGAAACGGCCGAGCATATCCGGGTCAGCACCTCCTGGCTCGCCAAGTCTCGCCTCACAGGGGATGGACCTCCCTTCATCAAAGCCGGCCGGACCGTTCTCTATGACATCCACGATGTCGATCGCTGGATGGCGGAACGCAAGCGCGCAAGCACGTCCGCTTCGGCTGTTCCCAACGAAGCGTAATACATGGGTCCAAAGCCTGTTGAGCCACCGCAAGCTCCAACCATCCGCTGCCCGTGATCACCATCTGAATTTCGGCCATTATTCGGCGGCCCTTGCCCGCCTTCACAAGCGCCGCCCAGCAGGGGATCGCATGAAAGGCGACCTCCACTGGTCGCCTCAATACACCATCACCGTTCAATCAGACCTTGGTGGATGGTTGCGGGAAGAAATCCTGCACAACTCATCTCTGCCGAAGAAATATCTGGAACAGGCTGTTGCCATTGCGGCCAACGGACTGAGAGGCGACCTGTTCTCGGCGACCGGTCGCGTCAGTTACGCCCGACGCCCGGAATCCTACGCCGCGCCTTCGCCCTATCCCCGCCCTTTCGTCACGTACGCGGCCATGAAGCAGTGCATTGACGCTCTGGAACAGGCCGGGCTCATCCACTCGGACAAGAGCCAGCCCTGGCCCAACGGAAAAGGCCGACAGTCCGTCTTCATGGTCACCTCACGATTCGCGATGGAGGCGTACAAACACGACCTGGTTGGTGCGTTAGAGCTGATCGACCGGCCAGACCGTTCGCTCGTCATTGTGAGAGACCGCAACACGAAAAAAATGCTGCCTTGGCCCGTGCCCGAAGAGGGGCGGCGACTGTCGCAGACCATGGAAGAGATCAACGCGTTTCTTGCGCCGGTTTGGATTCGTATCCCGAAGCGCTCCATTGTCGGCCAAAACCATGACGGGACCATTCTGGCGATATCGAACCCGCGCGCGCCCAATCGCGCGCCCGTGCTTTTGGCGCCCAATGTCCGCAAGGCCCTTTACCTCCCCTTTCTCGACAATTTTGGACTCGGAGGCCGCCCCAGCGGATGGGACGCCCAGAACCTGCCCTCCGCCGTTCGATCAGAATGCAAAATCTGGGGCGAGCCCGTTTGCGACGTAGACATCTCGGCCAGCCACATTGCCCTGGCGTACACATCGGTTGGACGCGCGCCCCCACAGGAAGACCCCTATGGCGCGATTTGCGACCGGACTGGCGTGGGCCGGAAGCTGGCCAAGCATTCTGCCCTGATCATGCTGAATGCGGCAAACGTCCAAGAAGCCACGGGTGCGATCGCAAAGGAGATTCTCGAGGAGAGGGAGATTGCGCGAGACCCCGAAGCGCAGCGTGCCGCCACAGCCGAAGCATTTGAAATCGTGAAGGCATTCCGAAAGGTTCATCGCCATATTGCTGCGCTAACCTGTTCGGATTTCGGTGTCAGGGCGCAAAACCTGGAAGCCAGGATCATGATCCGCACGATGTTGTCAGCAAAAGCCAACGGAATACCGCTCATTCCGATGCATGACGGTGTTTGCGGACCGCGAAACAGAGCGGAACACATGATCGACAAGCTGGCACAAGCATGGAGCGCCGAGACAGGACAGACGCCACCCAAAATCACCCTTGAAGGAGAGGAAGCCAGGAGAAAGGAAAGGAACGATCCTCCCCATGTGTGGAACGATTTTTCGGAACGGAGGTAGAACAAAAGAACGTTTCGACAACCTTGTGCTTGTGGTTTCCTGTGGAAATTTCGGCATGGACTTCACTAATGATTTCGGAAAAATAGAATGGGCGGCTTAGGGTCTGGAAACTGGCGGGGTGCACCGCGAGAGAGCGCCTTCTGGCGATTGGACATTGACCGCCTCAAGCGCACCAATTGCCTGCGTCCAGGCCTTGTCTCGATTTCCTGGAACCGGAATGGCGAGCGCGTCGCCAGCATCCGATTGCGTTTCTCCGATGATCTGGATCATGTGACGCTGATCTATCGAACCCGGTCGCGCGGCGGAGACTGGGAGGACATCCGGGACCCCGTGCAACTCGACCTGACAAAACCCTATTTTGGAGGCGTGCGATATTGGTTCATTTGTCCGGGCTGCCAACGACGGCGCAAGGTGCTGTATGGAAGCAGGCTCTATCGCTGCCGCGAGTGCCAGAAGATGACGTATTCATCCCAGTATGACCCCTTCCCCCAGCACCCCTGGAAGCGTGCCCACGAAGCGCGGGAGCGCCTGGGTGGACAGGCCGGCTTTTCCCATCCGTTTCCGCCAAAGCCCAAGGGCATGCACTGGAAGACATATTACCGTCTGCGGGAAGAGGACTGGCGCGCCGAGGAACTGATCAACCAGGCACTGAACGATCACCTTCTGGGCATTCGAAGACGCTACAAGCTTTGAAGGCGGCTGGACACTTTAGCACATTTTCCACCCTGACGACTCTATTTAGGCTTCCAAAGCATGTCTGAAGAACAAGTCGATTTGCAGCGTTTTAAAGTTTATTGCGTCAATCTGAGGCAGAGTTTGACGAACCTGGTCGACGAGGTTCAGCCAGCCGATCCAATCTTCTACCGCGACACAACCCTGTCCAATTCCGGCATTGGAAGGCGTATCCGAACACTGATTGACAGTCTGCAGCGGCACAACGCGGAATTTGGCCTGTTTATGTTACGTCGACATCTCGATTGCCCCGCTGACAACCATGGCGCCGGCACTCACAACAAATATGTGATGGACCGTATCGGCAACAAAATGATCGAGTATGGCGATGAAGCCTACATATGGCACCCAGCTCTCGGCTCACATATGGATGAGCGCTGCGTATGTCCGTGCTCCCCAGGCGCAACGGAGACGACACACCCGGTTCTCTACGACGCATTGATCGACAAGCGATTTGATCCCGCATTGCCTGAAGAACTCGTGACCGTCTTCTCCTGGGTTCTGGAGGCACTTCGACAGACGACCCGAAAGAGTCCAAGAAGCGCAATTCAGATCAATCTCATGAGCGCAGTTAATCACCTGAACGATCTCATCTTGCCCATGCCTGTTCAGACATTCATTGACGCTTGGTACCCATCGAGGCCCGACCGGACCTGATCCGCGCGCCGGGACACGAGCGATTTCAACAGCATCGGACTGAAAGACTTGGCATCACCGGGCAAAGCGGTGCATTCCTGTCGGCCAGATTCCTATCGATGATTGAAGAGCACATATGGCGATCAAGAAATCCGAACTCTACTCGAAACTCTGGCAGAGTTGCGACGAGCTTCGCGGCGGCATGGATGCCAGCAATTACAAGGACTATGTGCTGGTCCTGCTGTTCATAAAATATGTTTCTGACAAGTATGCCGGCAAGCCATATGCCGAGTTCACCGTGCCGGAGGGCGCCAGCTTCAACGACATGGTCGCGCTGAAGGGCAAAAGCGACATCGGCGACCAGATCAACAAGAAGATCGTCGAGCCGCTGGCCAGCACCAACAAGCTGACCGGCATGCCGGATTTCAACGATCCGACCAAGCTGGGCGATGGCAAGGAAATGGTCGATCGCCTGACCAATCTGATCGACATTTTCAACGATCCCGCGCTCGACTTTTCCGGCCAGCGCGCCGGCGACGACGACATCCTGGGCGACGCCTATGAATACCTGATGCGCCACTTCGCGACCGAGAGCGGCAAGAGCAAGGGCCAGTTCTACACGCCCGCCGAGGTCAGCCGCGTCATGGCGCAGGTTATCGGCATTGCCGACGCCGACACGAATGCGCAGACGACCGTCTACGACCCGACCTGCGGGTCCGGCTCGCTGCTGCTGAGGGTTGCCGACGCTGCGAAGGGGAAGCCCACCCTCTATGGCCAGGAAAAGGACAGCGTCACGGCCGGCCTCGCGCGGATGAACATGATCCTGCACGAGAATGCCACGGCCGAGATCATGGCCGGCAACACGCTGACCTCTCCCAAATGGGCGAGTGGTGACAGCCTCAAACAGTTCGATTATGTCGTCGCCAACCCGCCCTTCTCCGACAAGAAGTGGATGAACGGGCTCGACCCGGAAAACGATCCCTATGACCGGTTCAGCACGTTCGGCATCCCGCCCGCGAAGCAGGGCGACTATGCCTATCTGCTCCACATCATCCGCTCATTGAAAAGCACGGGGCGCGGGGCGTGCATCCTGCCGCATGGCGTGCTGTTCCGGGGCAATGCCGAGGCGAGCATCCGGAAGGCGTTGATCGAACATGGCTATATTGCCGGGATCATCGGCCTGCCCGCGAACCTGTTTTACGGCACCGGCATTCCGGCCTGTATCGTCGTGCTCGACAAGGCCGGCGCAGCGGCGCGCAAGGGCCTGTTCATGATCGACGCCAGCAAGGGCTTTGCCAAGGATGGCCCGAAGAACCGGCTGCGCGCGCGGGACATGCACCGCATCACTGATGCCTTCAGGTCCCAGCGGGACGTGCCCGGCTATGCCCGGTTCGTAACGAAGGAGGAGATCCTCGCCGAGGACTACAATCTCAACATCCCGCGTTACATTGACAGTTCGGAACCGGAAGACCTGCAGGATATCGAGGCGCACCTGAAGGGCGGCATTCCCGCGCGGGACGTGGATGCGCTGCAGGCCTATTGGGATGTCTTGCCGAATGTGCGGGACGCCCTGTTCAAGGAAGGCGACCGGCCGGGATATCTGGCGCCCAAAGTCGGCGCGGCAGAGGTGAAGCCGGCGATCCTGAACCATGCCGAGTTCATCACCTTCGGGGACACGGTGCGGGGCGTGTTCGATGCCTGGTGCAAGGCACATGAAAAGCGCCTGAAGGGGGTGAAGGCGGACGATGACCCGAAGGCCCTGATTCACGAGCTTTCAGAGGATCTTCTGGCACGGTTCAAATCGGTGCCACTGATCGATGCCTATGAGATCTACCAGCACCTGATGACCTATTGGTCCGAAGTGATGCAGGACGATGTCTACCTGCTGGTGCAGGAGGGATGGTCGGCCGGAAATGTGATCCGGGAGCTGAAAGGCAATGGTGACAGGAAGAGCGCAGAGACGCCCGACATCACGCTGGGCCGCCGCAAGCTGAAGGCGGAACTCATCCCGCCTGCCCTGATCGTGGCACGCTTCCATGCGGCGGAGAAGGACGCGCTGGACGCCCTGGAGGCGAAAGTCGAGGACGCCGCCCGCGCCATCGAGGAACTGGATGAAGAACATGGGCAGGAGGACGGCCTGCTGGCCGACGCGAAGACAGACAAGGGCAAGCTGACCGCCAGGAGCGTGAAGGACCGGATGAAGGAGATCCGGGACGATTCGGACGCCGCCGAAGAATTGGCCCTGCTGAAGAAGGCGCAGGCGCTGATCGAAGCCGAAGCTGCCGCATCCAGAGCCGTGAAGGCAGCACAGGCCGCGCTGGATGAGGCCGTCGTGAACCACTATGCCGCGCTGACCGAGGACGAAGTGAAAACGCTGATTGTCGAAAGCAAATGGCTTGGCGCTCTTCAAGCCTCTGTGGAGTCTGAGACTAATAGAATTAGCCAAGGTCTCACTGAACGGGTTGGTTCGCTCATAGAGCGCTATGCCACCCCGCTAAAACTCTTGGACCATCAAGCTCAATTGTTAGCCACCAAAGTAAGAAACCACCTCAAGCGCATGGGCGTGGTCGCATGACAAGTAAACAAAAGCCACAAACCGAAATCTCGGCACAGCCTGGGATGCTGAAGTCCGATGGTTGGTGCACTGATACAATCGGCGCAATGCTTCAGCTAACAAATGGACGGGCATTTAAGCCATCGGAATGGAAGGCGCGCGGATTACCAATTATTCGGATCCAGAACCTCAACGACCCGCTCACTGAATACAACTATTGTGACTCACGAGTAGAAGATCGACATCTCGTTCGCGCTGGGGATTTGCTGTTTGCTTGGTCAGGCACGCTAGGGACATCTTTTGGCGCACGTCGCTGGAATGGACCGAACGGAGTATTAAACCAACACATCTTTAAGGTTAGCCCAAAAGGCAAAGCTCTAACTTCGAGGTACGCGCTGCTAGCTTTGAAACAAGCTCAAGCGCTGATCGAACGAGAAGCGCACGGTTTCAAATCATCGTTCGTTCACATCAAGAAAAGTGACCTGACCCAAATCACCATTACATTTCCTGAAAGTGAAACTGAGCAGAATGCAATTTGTGACGCAGTAGAGGACTCTGATGCTTGGATTGCATCCTTGGAGGCGCTGATCGCCAAGAAGCGCGACCTCAAGCAGGCCGCCATGCAACAGCTCCTCACCGGCAAAACCCGCCTGCCGGGGTTTTCTGGAAATTGGAATGACGTGTCCTTAGGCGAGCTGTTTATTTTTAAGAACGGGCTCAATAAAGCAAAGGAGTTCTTTGGACATGGTAGCCCAATAATCAACTACATGGATGTTTTTGGAAGCGCTGGAATTAGAGCTCACGAGGTACTTGGGAAAGTAAGCGTGACCACGGACGAAATTCGCACATACGGCGCTCAAAAAGGCGATGTGTTCTTTACTAGAACATCTGAAACCACCGATGAAATCGGAATTTCGGCAGTGCTGCTCGAAACTGTGCCGAATTGTGTATTCAGCGGCTTTGTTCTAAGGGCCCGCCCAAAAACTCAGATGCTAGAAGATCAATTTAAGAAATATTGCTTCTCGTCGAGACACGTCCGCGATCAAATAATTGCATCTGCCAGCTACACAACAAGAGCCTTAACGAACGGCCGCAATCTCTCAGTTGTTCGAATGGCGGTCCCGGAACCGGACGAACAAATCGCCATCGCTAAGGTCCTCTCAGACATGGACGAAGAAATCGCCGCGCTGGAAGCGGAGGCGGAAAAGGCACGCGCAATAAAACAAGGCATGATGCAGACCCTGCTGACCGGAAAGGTCCGGCTAATATGAGCAGCTACACGATCGATCTGCATACGCATCGCTTCGCAGCCTGGGCCGCTGGCCGCGCCGCCTCGGCAAATGGCAATCGTTTCAGCGTCGAACAGGGGCGAGCATGGCTGGAGGCGGCAGGCTTCGACGAGACGTTTGAGGTTGGCGCGCTGCCCGCCCCCGAAAAAACAGACGTGACGCACCGCACCTGGCGCCGCACGATCATCCGACACGCGGCGAAGGACGCCAAGGAACTGAGTCATGGCCAGGCCGCAAAACTCATCAATGTCTATCTCAAAGCCCGCTTCGTTTGCGGCGGCTTTTCAAAGTGCCCCTCGGTCGCGGCCCTTCACCCCCCAATCGACCGTGTTCTGCTCAACAGGCTGATCAAGACGGATTTTGCCGGTGAGAAAGCGATTTGGAGAAAAGCGCGTGATACCGGCTGGACCAAACTTTCCGAGACGGAATACGAACAGCTCATCAAGACATTGCAGCAGACCCTCAGAGTAACGCCCCTCTGGATGATCGAAGAACACTGGCAAGGGCATCAATAAAGTCGGCTATAACTGGGAGGCACGACACATGAAGATCTCGACCATTCTGGACCATATCGACAATGGGTACATGGCCCTGCCCGAGTTCCAGCGCGGCTATGTCTGGAACCGCGACCAGGTGCGCGGCCTGTTCGACTCCCTCTATCGCCGCCACCCCGTCGGCGGGCTGCTTGTCTGGGCGACGGAATCCCAATCCGCCACGCATCGCGGCGACGCGCCGCTGGCCGCCGGCGTGGTGAAACTGCTGCTCGACGGGCAGCAGCGCATCACGACGCTCTATGGCGTGGTGCGCGGCCGGCCGCCGAAATTCTTTGATGGCAATGAGAAGGCTTTCACCGGCCTTCAGTTCCATCTGGAAAGTGAGACCTTCGCCTTCTACCAGCCCGTCCGGATGAAGGACGACCCGCTCTGGATCGATGTGACCGAACTGATGAAGGCTGGCAATGCCGGCCTCGGCAGCTTTGTGACCCGTCTGAGCGCGGATCCTGAAACGGCGGCGAAGGTCGGTGATTATGTGGGGCGCCTCAGCCGCCTGCTCGGCATCACCGACATCGATTTGCACATCGAGGAGGTCACCGGCGCGGACAAGTCACTCGAAATCGTGGTGGACATCTTCAACCGCGTGAACAGCGGCGGCACGAAACTCTCCAAGGGGGACCTCGCCCTCGCCAAGATCTGCGCCGACTGGCCGGAAGCCCGTGACGCGATGAAAGCCAAGCTGAAGGAGTGGAACGAGGCCGGCTGTGATTTCAATCTCGACTGGCTGCTGCGCTCTGTGAACACGGTGCTGACGGGCGAAGCGAAGTTCCAGTACCTGCATGACCGGACTGCCGAAGAGATCCAGGATGGCCTCGCCCGCGCGATCAAGCACATCGAGAAGGTGCTGAATATGATCGGTGGACGCCTCGGCCTTGACCATAGCCGCGTATTCTTTGGCAAGTTCGGCGTACCGATCATGGTGCGGTATCTGGACCAGACCAAAGGCGCACTCAACGAGGTGGAGCGCGACAAGCTGCTCTTCTGGTATGCGCAGGCAGGCATGTGGGGGCGCTTCTCAGGCTCGACGGAATCCTTCATCGACAAGGACCTTGAAGCGCTGACCGGCGAAGACGGCGGACTGGACAGATTGATTGACCAGTTGCGTCTCTGGCATGGCGGGCTGCGCGTCGAGGCCGACCACTTCGCGGGCTGGAGCCTCGGTGCCCGCTTCTATCCTGTCCTCTACCTGCTGACACGCATGGGCGAAGCGAAGGACTGGGGCACGGGCCTGCCGCTCAAATCCGGCATGCTTGGAAAGATGAGCCGTCTTGAAGTGCACCACATCTTCCCCAAGGCACAATTGTACAATCGGAACTACAACCGGGCCGAAGTGAATGCGCTGGCCAATTTCTGCTTCCTGACCAAGGACACGAATCTCAAGATCAGCGACCGTCTGCCTGAAGACTACTTCCCCGAAATCGAAGCGGCCCATCCCGGCGCGCTGGCCTCACAGTGGATTCCCATGGACCCGGTGCTGTGGAAGATCGAGAATTTCCCGGCCTTCCTCGAAGCCCGGAAGGAGTTGCTCGCCGCTGAGGTAAACCTGCGGATGGAAGAATTGCTGCATGGCGAAACACGCTGGCTCGAAGGCCCCGCCGCGCCCACGCCCATGCCCGTCACCATACCCGGCGGCATCACCAGCGAGGAAGAGGAACAGGAACTCGAAACGCTCAATGCCTGGATGGAGAAGCATGGATTGCCGGCTGGCACCATCTCCTATGACTTCGCCGATCCGGACACCGGGCAGCAACGTGCCGTGTTTGACCTTGCCTGGCCGAACGGCATCCAGGAAGAACTGAGTCAGCCCGTCGCGCTGCTGATCAATGAGGGGGCGGAAGTCCTGTCGATCGCCAGCCAGGCCGGTTACAAGTGTTTCACGAAGGCAGAGGACTTGCGCACTTATGTCCGCACGGACATTCTCGCGGAAGATGTCGCGGCATGACAGTGATCGGCCAATCCGAACGGGCGACGCAGAACCGACTCCTCCGGCTGTTTTCCGACCAACTGAACTGGCGCTATCTGGGCGACAGGCATGACCGTGCGGGCAATTCGAACGTAGAAGAAGACCTGCTGGTCGAGAACCTGAAAGCACGCGGCCACAGCGACGCGCTCATTGCGCGCGCCCTGCGCACCCTGCGGGAAGCGGCCCACCATCCGCAGCACGCGCTCTATGATGCCAACAAGGCCGTTTATTCGCTGCTGCGCTACGGCGTGAAGGTCAAGGAAAGCGCGGCGGACAATACCGAAAACGTCAAACTGATCGACTGGGACAATCCTTTCGCGAACGACTTTGCCATCGCCGAAGAAGTGACGCTGCTGCGCGGCGGGCATGAACGTCGTCCGGACCTTGTTCTCTATATCAACGGCATCGCCATCGGCGTGATCGAACTCAAGAACAGCCGCAAATCGATAGGCGAAGGGATCCGGCAGCTGAACTCGAATCAGAAGCCGGAGTTCAATGCCTGGTTCTTTTCCACGGTACAATTCTGCTTCGCCGGCAGCGACAGCGAGGGTCTGAAATATGGCACGATCGGCACGCCGGAAACCTGGTACCTCAAATGGAAAGAGGACGAGGATGACAACACCGGCTTCAAGCTGGACAAGTATCTCGCCAAGCTGTGTGACAAGGCCCGGATCATCGAATTGATGCGTGACTTTGTCCTGTTCGATGGCGGAATCAAGAAGCTGCCCCGCCCGCACCAGTATTTCGGGATCAAGGCGGCACAGGAACATGCTGTTGAGCGCAAGAGCGGCGTAATCTGGCACACGCAAGGCAGCGGCAAGTCGATCACGATGGTGTTGCTGGCGCGATGGATCCTGGCGAACAATCCTGCCGCGCGGGTGGCCGTCATCACCGACCGGGATGAACTCGACAAGCAGATCCGCGACGTGTTCAACGATGCCGGAGAAGCGATTGTGCAGGCGAAGAGCGGAGCCGATCTTCTCGCCAAGCTCGCCACACCGGCGCCGCGCCTGCTCTGCTCCCTGGTTCACAAGTTCGGCCGGCGGGACGTGGACGACATCGACGCCTTCATCCGGGACCTAGACGGCAAGCCCTCCCTCACTCAGGGTGACGTGTTCGTGTTCGTGGATGAATGCCACCGGACGCAGAGCGGCAAGCTGCACCGGCTGATGAAGGCCATGATGCCCGATGCCGTGTTCATCGGCTTTACTGGCACACCCTTACTCGCCAAGGACCGCGCCACCAGCCGTGAAGTGTTCGGGGACTACATCCATACCTACAAGTTCGGCGAGGCGGTTGAAGACGGCATCGTATTGGACCTGACCTATGAAGCGCGGGACATCGACCAGCGGATCACGTCCGAAGACAAGATCGATCAGTGGTTCGATACCAAGACGGCGGCGCTGAATGACTGGCAGAAAACTGAACTGAAGCGACGGTGGGCCACGCTGAAGGAAGTGCTGAGTTCCCGGTCCCGCATGGACCAGATCGTCTCCGACATCATCTATGACTTCAATGTGAAGCCTCGCCTGAAGACGAAACGCGGCAATGCGATGCTGGTCGCGTCAAGCATCTTCGAAGCCTGCCGGTATCATGAACTGTTCCAGAAGACCGAGCTCAAGGGACTTTGCGCGGTCGTCACGTCCTATGACCCGCAGGCCGGCGACATCAGCAAGGAAGACGTTGGCGCGAACACGGAGACGGAGAAGGAATATGTCTACCGGGCATATATGAATATTCTCAAGGACGTGGTGCCGCGCCCGAAGCTGAGCAAAAGCAAGACCTATGAAGAGGATGCAAAAGCGCTGTTCAGGAAGGAACCCGCGCGCATGCGCCTGCTGATCGTCGTGGACAAATTGCTCACGGGGTTTGATGCGCCGCCCTGCTCCGTTCTCTACCTCGACAAATCGATGCAGGATCATGGCCTGTTTCAGGCGATCTGCCGGACCAATCGTCTGGACGGGGACGACAAGCCCTTCGGCGAGATTGTCGATTACAAGAATCTGTTCTCCAAGGTCGAAAAGGCGATCGCTGTCTACACGGCTGAACTGGACCATCCGGACGGCGAACCAGCGCCGGAGATCAGCATGAAGGACCGCCTCAGCACGGCCCGGGAGAAGCTGGACGATGTGGTAGAGGCCTGGCACGCGCTGATCGAGCCTGTGCCACCCCCCAAGGGTGACCTGGACTATATCCACCATTTCTGCGGCAATTCCGAAATCCCTGAAGACCTTGAGGAAAAGTCGCCGCTTCGCGTGACGCTCTACAAGACCGTCTCGGCGTTCGGGCAGGCGTTTGCCAATATTGCCGACGACCTCACCGCAGCTGGCTATGAAGCGAATGGCATCGATCGGCTGAAGTCGGAGTTGGCGAATGCCGTTCGCCTGAGGGACATGATCCGGAATGCCGCCGGCGAGACGCTGGACCTCAAGCCCTACGAAGCCGACATGCGGTTCCTGATCGACAGCTATATCGCGGCCGAACCCTCCAAATCCATCACACCGTTTGCGGACCTGCCGCTCATCGACCTGATCGTGAAAACCGGTATCGCCGACGCTATCAATGACCGTCTTGCGAGCCTGGCCGGCAACGAAAAAGCCATCGCGGAAACGATCGAAAACAACGTCCGCAGCACGCTGATCCGCGAGCATATGAATGATCCGGCTTTTTTCGAACGGATGTCGGCCCTGCTGGATGAAGTGATCGAACTACGACGTTCGAAGGCGATCGATTATCAAGCCTATCTCGAACGGATTGCGGAACTTGCAAGCCAGGTGCGTGCGGCCGATACGGCCCCCGGCCTGCCCGCAACAATGAACACGCAGGGACGGCGTATCCTCTACAACAATCTGAACGAAGATGAGGCTATGGTCATCCGGATTGATGAGGCTCTGAAAACCCGTGCGCCTGCCGACTTTCGTGGGAACCTTGCCAAGGAGAATGCTGTGCGCGGCCTGCTCTATGAGATCCTCAAGGACACCGAGGAAGTCGAGCGGGTCTTTGGTCTTGTGCGCGAATTGCAGGAGTATTGATGGACCTCGGCGGCATCCAGATCGATGTGATCCGGAAGGACATCAAGAATGTCCACTTGTCGGTGCTTCCGCCTGATGGGAGGGTCCGCCTGTCCGCACCAAAGCGGATGAAAGAGGAGACCCTCCGCGCCTACACCCTCACCCGCCTGCCCTGGATCCGGCAGCAACAGAGGAAGCTTGTCAGCCAGCCCCGTGAAACAAAGCGCGAATACCTTCCGCGCGAAAGCCATTATGTTTGGGGCGAGCGGTGTTTGTTGAAAATTGTTGAAGCTGATGCCCCTCCGAGTGTCTCCCGCAAACACAAGAAACTGATGCTGCAGGTTCGCCCAGGCACGGACCGGGATCGACGGGCCGAACTCCTCGCAGCCTGGTATCGAACGCAGATCCGGGAACGGGTGGACGCTCTGCTCCCTGAATGGGAGCGCTGCGTGAAGGTCAGAATGAACACCCTGTTCGTGCAGCACATGCGCACCAAATGGGGCAGTTGTAATCCCACCAAAGGCAATGTCCGCCTGAATACGGAACTCGCCAAGAAGCCGCCCGAGTGCCTGGAGTATATTCTGGTGCACGAACTGATTCACATGATCGAGCCGACGCACAACGAACGGTTTGTTCAGTTGATGTCGCAGCATATGCCGGACTGGCGGTCGCGGCGGGACCTGTTGAATGCGCTGCCTGTGGCGCATGAGGATTGGGGGTATTGAGATGGATCGGGATGAGTACTTGTGGCGCTTCCTGACTGGGACACCCTATTCAATCCGGTTCTTGCGCCCGAAGGTTCAAATCTCTGGAGGCCCAGTTGCAAGGAAAAAAAGAAAGTACTGAAAGTTCAGCCAGAATGATCGTCGCAGAGCACTTCTCACTCGTGGAGTTTGAAGGACATGAAATCGTTCTGGATCTCCGGAATGAAACCAACACATTCCTGTCGAGCGTCAACGACATCCAGATCGGCGTTATCCGGAATCGACAACGCAAAAGAAAGCTAAACTATTTCAGCTGCCTGCCATTGGCCGCCAAAAAGTACGTTATGGAAGTGCTCAAGAGCTGCCTTCGAGAATTAAAAGACCGAGGCGTTGGCGACACGCTGGAACATCTGGACACCGCCTGTTGGCGACACATGATCCTCACGGGCGAAGCGGCATCCACCAGCGCTGTGCGAAAAAGATGGGAATCCGGCTTTTTCGTCATTCTTCCCATAGACGACATTCCGATTGCGATTGAACGCGGCTACTTCAAGCCATCACCCGGTATTTACTCTTACTGGAAGGATATTGAGGCTGAAGCAGAACGCTTGGGGCCACCCGAAAGCCCAGATAACGTCGATTCGAGTGGCAATGTCTGATATCTGACCTGCACGAACGGTGCTTCCGTTGTGCTTCCAGAAACGGTCAGATGGAGCCCAGAAATATCTCTAAACCCTTGATTTTACTGGTGCCGGCTGAGGGACTCGAACCCCCGACCCTCTGATTACAAATCAGATGCTCTACCAGCTGAGCTAAGCCGGCACGCTGGAAACGCAGTCACTACTTCGATCAGCGCCGCGGCGCAAGCGGCTGTTCCAGTGAAATTCACTCCCCGCGCTCAAACGATGAATTCTTCCAATCACCTCGTCTTTGCCCCATTCGCCCAGAGAGGCGCACATTTCCGCCCCAGTTCAAGACTATCAAGGCTGTAATGAAACCACACGCACAGATGTGGTGTTGATGGGTGTCAGTCGACACGAGCAGCCTGAAGGAAGACTGGATCATGAAACGCGCTCAAATTCTTGCCGGATTAAGCATCGGCGCCATCGCGCTCACATTTCCCGCCATGTCGGACGCCCCCAAGGCTCCGCCATTGGAGCCAGTTCATGTTCCCTTCGAACGTTCCTGCGAAGACACTGAAATCACGGTGTATTTCTCAAACCAGGAAGCCGTGCTGTCTTCCTATGCTGTCCGCTCTCTCAACACTGCGGGAGACAGGCTCGCCGGCTGCTCGATCTCCAATATCGAGGCCAAGGTCATATCAGCTGATTCTACAGATACCGAGCGCTCTACGACGCTCTCCGAAGCCCGCGCCGCTATTGTCCTCGAAGCGCTGAATGCGCGCGGGATCCGCGCCCGCGATGTCCGCATGAATTTCGCGCCTGCAGTCGTCAGTGACCCTGCCGAAACGACCAACCTGCCAATGGCACGCCGGGTCGATCTGACGGTCACCGCCTCAAAAGGCTACGGTCTCTAAGACCAGAATTTCCTCCCAAGGCCTGCAGGATTTCTCACCGCATCCCGCAAGCCGATCGCCCCGGATGCCCCTTGCAGCGTGTCCGGGGCTTTTTTGTGCCCGTCACCCCGGTGTTATTTCAGGCGTCACAATTCTTTCCTTTCGCGCGCGCATCGCTAAAAGGTGCAGGGCAACCGGTGCTCCGCCCGGCCTCGCCTGCAACGCAATTTGGGAAAGACCTCACTTTCATGACGCAAACCCGGCGCATCCTCGTTACTTCCGCCCTGCCTTACATCAATGGAATCAAGCACCTCGGCAATCTGGCCGGCTCAATGCTGCCCGCTGACGTGTATGCTCGGGTGATGCGTCTGATGGGCCATGATGTGACCTATATCTGTGCGACGGACGAGCATGGCACGCCGGCGGAGCTCGCCGCTCAGGCAGCCGACATGAGTGTTCAGGCCTATTGCGACGAACAATACGAAATTCAGCGCAAGGCCGGCGAAGGCTTCAACCTGTCCTATGACTGGTTCGGTCGCTCTTCCCGCCCGGCAAACAGCGCGCTGACCCAGCATTTTGCCCGTGTTCTGGAGCAGAATGGCCTGATTGAAGAACGCACCTCGAAACAGGTCTATTCCGTCGATGATGGTCGCTTCCTGCCGGATCGTTATGTTGAAGGCACCTGCCCGACTTGCGCGTTTGAAAAGGCGCGCGGCGATCAATGCGATAATTGCGGACGATTGCTAGACCCGGTCGATCTGATCGACCCGTATTCGTCGGTTTCAGGCAGCCGCAACATCGAGATTCGCGACACAAACCATCTCTACCTTCTGCAAACCAAGATGCAGGAGAAAATCCGCGAATGGGTGAACAGCAAAGGCGCTCAATGGCCAAGCCTCGCCGTCTCGATCGCAAATAAGTGGCTGGACGAAGGGCTGATCGCCCGTGCCATTACGCGGGACCTCGCCTGGGGCGTGCCAGTGTTGGACGCCGATGGAAATCCTCGCGAAGGGTTTGAGGACAAGGTCTTCTACGTCTGGTTCGACGCGCCCATTGAATACATCGCCGCGACACAAGAATGGGCCGAGGCAACCGGCAATGACTGGGAGGCCCTCTGGCGCACGGACAAGGGCGCGGACCAGACCGAATACGTCCAGTTCATGGGAAAGGATAACGTCGCCTTCCATACGGTCAGTTTCCCTGTCACGCTGCTCGGCTCCGGCGAGCCTTGGAAAACAGTCGACAAGCTGAAGGCGTTCAACTGGGTCACCTGGTATGGTGGAAAGTTCTCGACCTCAAACAAGCGCGGCGTCTTCATGGACCAGGCTCTGGAACTGCTGCCAGCCGACTATTGGCGCTGGTACCTGATTGCCAACGCACCTGAAGGCTCCGACGCCGCCTTCACATGGGAAGGCTTCCAGTCAGCGATCAATTCGGACCTTGCAAATGTGCTCGGTAACTTTGTGAACCGGATCACGAAATACACGGTGTCGAAATTTGACGGCAAACTGCCGAATGCCGGCTCACCGGGCGACGCTGAAGCGTGGATGATTGCCGAGCTGGAGGAACGTCTGCCTCGCCTGATCGCGCACTATGAGGCGATGGAATTCCGCAAGGCCGCCGCTGAGACACGCGCTATCTGGGCCGCTGGCAATGAGTACCTTACCAAGGCTGAGCCTTGGGTGAAGTACAAGACGGATGTGGACGCCGCCGCAGTAGGTGTGCGCACCGGGCTGAACCTTGCCGCCCTGTTTGGAATTCTGGCCCTGCCCATCATTCCGGATGCCGGCAAGAAGATCCTCGACGCCCTCGGGATTCCCGACGAGCATCGCAGCTTCCAGTTCAGGGACATTCCCGCGCTTCTTGATAGTCTTCCACACGGTATGAATGTTTCCGCTCCAGACGTCCTCTTCCAGAAGATCGAGGATGACCAGGTTGCCGAATGGACCGCACGCTTCGGTGGCGATCAGGCCTGACGCTGCAACACGACGCTGAGATTGTTGGCGGGCATCTCGATGATGTTCGTCACACTCAGCCCCACCTCTTCGGCCATTGGTACGATTTGTTGATCAAGGTCTCGCACACCCCATGTCGGGTCACGGGACTGCAAACTCTCGTTAAAGGCAGCATTGGAGGGCGCAATTTCGCCATTCCGCGCGAAGGGACCATACAGGAACAGTTTGCCACCCGGTTTCAACAATCGTCCCGCTCCCGAGATCAGGCCAAGTGCCGCCTCGAAGGGCGCGATATGGATCATGTTGACCGAAACAACGACATCCCAATGGTCGGGTCGTTCGGCATCGCCCCAATCGCTCTGGCTGGCGTCCACCACGAACGGCCCGTCAAGTCGGCCATGTCCAGCTGCTGCAGCCCAAGCCTGCTGGCTTCGGCGGCTGTCGGCGTCGATGTCTGAGTAGGTCCAGCGGAGGTCTGCCAGATTGCTTGTCAAATAAGCGCCATGCTCCCCCGTACCGGAGGCGATTTCCAGAACGTTCCCAGTCTGCGCAACATGGTCGCGGAAAACCTGGAGGATAGGATCGCGATTGCGCGCGACAGATGGCGAATACCGGCGACCATCGGTCTCTTCGCCGCGCTGTTCCAACGCCACCGGTTTGCCCTGCTCCGACTTGGGATAGTCCTTATCGGAAGCGCTCACGCCTGGTCGCGCTCGAACGGGTACATCTCGGTCGTCACCACCGATTGTCCCATAGGACTATAGCGTGGCCCGACTGCCTTCTCCGGCAGGAACGAAGCATCAAGGCGCGCGACCATGTCGTCAGACAACTCAATCTGGCCAGCGCGCCAGTTCTCTTCCAGATGCTGAAGGCTGGTTGTGCCGGGAATAGGCAGGATATTGTCGCCCTTCGCCATCGTCCAGGCCAAGGCAAGCTGCGCCACCGTGCAACCGACCTCCGCCGCGCAAGCGCGCGCTTCGTCAAGCAAAGGCAAATTGGCCGCATAATTTTCCGGATCAAATCGCGGGAAAATGGATCCGCGCAAATCGGATTCATGAAACTTTGCCGGGTCTACCGGCGGATCGGCGAGGAAGCCGCGCCCGACCGGCGAGAACGCCACCAGCGCAACGCCCAGCTCTTCGCAGGCAGCCTTGATAGCAATCTCCGGATTGCGCACCCAAAGAGAATACTCGCTCTGCATGGCCGCAATCGGATGCACGGCGTGCGCCCGTCGCAAATCTGCAGCCCCCATTTCGGAAAGACCAATCATCCGGATCTTTCCCGCCGCCACCAGCTCGGACAGAGCACCGACCGAATCCTCAATAGGCACATTCGGATCGGGACGGTGCATGTAATAAAGATCGATGACATCAGTCTGCAACCGCTTGAGACTGGCATCGCACGCTGCCTTGATCGTCTCAGGGCGCGCGTCCAGCGTACGCTGGCCGTCCTTGAACCCAAGCACGCACTTGCTGGCAAGGAAGTAGCTATCGCGACGGTCCTTCAGCGCCTCGCCAATCAACTCCTCGCTACGACCAAAGCCATATAGCGTAGCGGTATCCAGAAAGTTGTAACCGATATCCAGTGCACGCACGAGCAAGGCCTTCGCCTCGGTCTCGTCCATGGGAGGACCATAGGCATGCGTGATGTTCATGCAGCCGAGCCCGACCGGATACACTTCCCGGTCGCCGATACGTCTTTTGGATGTCATCGAATCTTCCTTGCTAAACAAATTTCTCGCGCAATACCGGCTTCAGTATCTTGCCATTCGCGTTGCGCGGAAGTGGTTCGCTCATGAACAGAATCTTGACCGGCACCTTGAACGCAGCAAGGTGGCCTGCCGCATGAGCGCGCAGTTCATCCTCGCTCACCTGCATGCCTGGCTTCAATTGTACGACGGCGCCAACCTCCTCGCCAAGCACCTTGTGCGGAATACCCACAACAGCCGCGTCCATGACAGCCGGATGTTCATACAGCGCGTTTTCAACCTCAATGCAGTAAACGTTTTCGCCGCCGCGGATCAACATGTCCTTCGCCCGGTCAACCAAATAGAGGAAACCCTCTTCGTCGAGACGCGCCAGGTCTCCCGTGACCACCCAGCCCTCACGGAACGTTTCGGCAGTGGCATCCGGTCGGTTCCAATATGACTTGCAATTCATCGGACCCTTGCACCAGAGCTCGCCCACTTCGCCCTGCGGCAGTTCATTGCCATCCGGATCACAGATCTTCAGCGAGACGGCTTTGGGCGGCGCACCGGCACTTCCCGGACGGTTTACATAGTCTTCGCCGATATTGAGCGTGGCCGTTGCGCATGTCTCCGTCATGCCCCAGCCATTACCGGGGGCCGCGTCCGGAAACCGCTTCTTGATTGTCGAAACCAACTCAGGTGCAGACGGCGCACCGCCATACGAAATGGCCGCAATTGAAGACAGGTCATATTTGTCCCTGTCCGGATGTTCCAGAAGTTGCCAGGCAATCGCTGGCACGCCTCCAACGGCGGTCACTTTTTCTGCTTCGATGATCGGCAGCGCCTTGCCAGCATCCCATTTGTACATCGACACGATCTTGTCGCCGCGCAGCAGCGACGGAATCATGATTGCGAACGCGCCGGTCGCATGGAAAAATGGAATGGCGAGCAAAGTTGCGCGCTGCTCGTTCGGATCGGGCTCCGGCACTGGCTCACCGCGGCGCAGGAACATGCGCGCCTGACAGGTCATGCCATTGAACATGTTTGATACGACCGCGCGATGGGTCGCCAGCGCGCCTTTCGGCTTGCCCGTCGTGCCCGACGTATACATGATTGTGGCGTCGTCATCCGGCCCCACATCTATTGCGGGCCAGGAAACATCTGGCAGTTTTGCCCAATCATTTGCGCCGCCAATATGGGTCTCCATTTGGGAAACCCGAGGATCTCCATACTCGCCATCAGGGTCGCGAGCGATCATCACATTCTTCAACTCTGGCAGATTTTCCCACTCAGCCCGGATGCGCTCATAGATTTGTGGATCAACGACTGCCAGCTTCACGCCCGCAAAAGACAAGCCATATTCCAGCTCTTCCCCGGTCCACCAGGAATTCATAGGCGTAGCAATCGCGCCGATCATGGAGGCGGCAAAGAACGCAACGGGCCACTGCGGGTAGTTCCGCATGATCACCGCAACGCGGTCACCCTTTTCGATGCCATAAGTGTCCTTCATGACCCCCGCCAGCTTCACAACAGCCTTGGCGAGCGCCGAGAAAGTGACGCGTTCGTCTTCATAGACGATGTAGTCCCGATCCGCATATTGCATGCTTGCCAACTGAAGCACGAGCGGCACGGATGGCGGCGCATTCTTGTAGAGCTTCATCTCGACACCATCGACAACGCCATCAACGAGTTCGAGGGGAGAGCCTTCGCCAGCCAACATCTCGTTCGCTTGGGCGATGGACATGGCGGGCCAGTTCGGCAACGTATCTGCGGGCATGGGTTTCCTCTGAATGTGTGTTTTGTCCACACAATCACGCCAGACCCGACTATTGAAGGAAAAACTGAGCGTTCAGCCGACAATTTTTCGCGAGCACCAGCCCGCTAAGATGCAGAAGCAATGTCGCCGCTTGCACCCACATCTCTTCACGAAGAGATCGCACACAAACGGCGACAAAAACGACATTGTTTTAGCTTGTTTTATTTGCCGAAGTCGCAGAACCGCAGCGTATGCGCCGTGCCGTCTGGCTCGACGGCGTCATAGCCACGACCGGTCAATTCGTCGCCCTCGCACAGGTACCCAATCTGAAACATGGCAATCAGGGTTTGGTTATCGGGCGTCAGATCGCTCGCAATCATCAGATCAATCGCATCCTCATGACGTCCGAGACGCATCAGAATGTCGAACTTCTCCTGCCGGGTCGTTTCCGGCAGATTGAGCTGTTCGATCAGCGCTGCTTCAGCGCCTTGCGCGGAGCCAAGCAATGTCTGGGCTTCAGCATAGGACGTAGTATCGTCCAGCGTGTTGACGATCTCTTCGAAATCCTCAACCGCGCCCATGACATCATAGCCTTCCGGGCTCATGCGCAGTTCACCACGGCGCAAAAGGGTCTTAGCGAGTTGATCGCGGGAAAGGTCTGGATCACCGGTCAGCTGGGTCAGGCGATCAATTGCCGTCTGCGTGTTACCGGCTTCTTTCAGCCCCTCTACCGTGGTCATGGCCATTGCGAAGCCAGACGCGGGTTGCACCACAGGCGTTGTCGCCGTTTCGGTGGCGGCAGGCGCGCTGGAACATGCCGCGAGCACAAGCGCAGAGGCAGCAAGGAAAAGACCGGATCGAATCATGAGTATCTCCAACGGGACAAAAACGACTGCTTACAGTCCTAGTCGTAGAAGACGATCAGGCACAGGGCGGTATTGTGGATTTTGTGTGACCTTTCAGCTGGTCGGTGCATCGCACCATTCCATACCAGCAAGATCATCACGGTCTTCACCAAAATCATGAAGGCGCGCTTCCTGACTGTCTGCTTCGCAGATATAGCCAGCCTGGATCAGGGTCTGAACCTGTTCGGGTGTCGGGGCCAGTCCGGAAGTGCGATAACGCGTCACCGCTTGCTCGTGCTGGCCGAGCGTCCACGTTCCATCGAACCAATCCGGCAAATTGAGGAAGCGGTTCATAGACGCCTTGATCTCCTCGATATCGGTGCGGACATAATCCAACTCGGTCTGTGAATTGGGCGCCAACGAGTGATCGGGCGCGAGCGCCAGCAAGGCCTCGAAATCCTCAACCGCGCCTTCCCGGTCATCTGCATCCTGACGGCGAAGGCTTCCACGATGATAGAGGGCCTGCACGCGCTGTTCGGTAGTCAGCGAGCTGCGCGCCAACAGATCAGAGAGAAGCGCTTCGGCCTCAAAGGGATTCGTTTCGGATAGCGCCTCGGCAATAACGGCCTCTGGCGGTGGCCCGGTATCAGCGGCTTCCGGGGCAGTTGCACACGCAGCGAGCAGCGCTGCGGCGGCCAGCGATATGTAAATGGGATAGCGTCTCATGCCCGGCACATAAGACCGGTTCGGCACACGCCGCAAATTGCTTTTCAGACAGGTATCAGGCGCTGGCGAGCCGGTTGATTTCAGCAATGTCGCCCCGGCCCAATGCTTCAATCGCTTTTGCCGCGATGTGGCGCGCATTCAGTCCAGCCGTCTCATACATCTGATAGGGGCCTTCCTGGTCCTGGAATGTATCCGGCAACGTCATCGGGCGAATCTTGAGCCCCGTATCGAGCGCTCCGACACGGGCGAGGTGCTCCAGAACGAAGCTGCCAAAGCCACCCGTGGCGCCTTCTTCGACCGTGATCAGAACCTCGTGCTCCTTTGCTAGCCGCTCGACAAGATCAGCGTCCAATGGCTTGGCGAAGCGCGCGTCCGCAACCGTCGCTGAAAGACCTTGAGCGGCGAGCATTTCTGCCGCCTTCTCCGCTTCTGCCAGACGTGTACCGTAGGAAAGGATGGCAATTGTGGTGCCTTCGCGAACGATGCGTCCTTTCCCGATTTCGAGTGGCATTGGGGTCTCAGGCACGTCAACGCCGGTGCCTTCACCGCGTGGATACCGAAAGGCTGACGGGGCATCATCGATCTGCGCGGACGTGACAACCATCCGAGCAAGTTCGGCCTCATCAGCGGCCGCCATGCAGATCATTCCCGGCAACGCGCCGAGATATCCAATATCAAAACTGCCAGCGTGCGTCGCGCCATCCGCTCCGACGAGGCCGGCGCGGTCAATCGCAAAGCGAACGGGCAGTTTCTGGATCGCCACATCATGAACGACCTGATCGTATCCTCGCTGCAGGAAGGTGGAGTAAATCGCTGCGAACGGCTTAAGGCCATCAGCTGCAAGGCCAGCGGCAAACGTTACCGCGTGTTGCTCGGCAATGCCCACATCGAAGTGGCGATCAGGGAAGCGCTTTGCAAAAATATCCGTAGACGTACCAGATGGCATCGCCGCCGTAATGGCACAGATCTTCTCATCCGTCTCCGCAAGCTTCGTCAGCGTCTGGCCAAACACTTTCTGATAGTTGGGCGCCTTCGGCTTCGGCTTGGACTGTTCGCCCGTGACCACCGAAAATTTCGATACGCCGTGATACTTGTCGGCGGAGTTTTCAGCCGGAGCATATCCCTTGCCCTTCTGCGTCACCGCATGGATCAGGATCGGTCCGTCGCGCATGGCTTTCACGTTCTCAAGCACCGGGATCAACGTGTCGAGGTCGTGCCCATCAATCGGCCCGACATAATAAAAGCCAAGCTCCTCAAACAGCGTTCCGCCCATCGCGAAGCCACGCAGATACTCTTCTGCGCGCCGTGCCGGGCTCTCCAGCCCCATGGGCGAAACCACTTTCTTCGCGATCCGGCGTAGCCCCCGATAGGGGCGCGAAGATACCAGTTTCGACAGATAATTGCTCATCGCGCCAACTGGCGGCGCAATCGACATGTCATTGTCGTTCAGAATAACGATTAGCCGCGACCTGTCGGCCCCGGCATTGTTCATGGCCTCATACGCCATGCCAGCTGACATCGACCCATCCCCGATAACGCACACGACGTGCGTATCGGCGCCCTGTATGTCGCGCGCTTTCGCAAACCCATGCCCCGCAGAAATCGATGTGGAGGCATGCGCCGCACCAAACGGGTCGTATTCACTTTCGGCGCGCTTGGTGAAGCCAGATAGTCCACCAGGCTGGCGCAGAGTACGCATCTGATCGCGGCGCCCGGTCAGGATCTTGTGGGGATAGCATTGATGCCCAACATCAAAGATCAGTTTGTCGTCTGGCGTGTCAAAAACCGAATGGATCGCCAGTGTCAGCTCAACGACCCCGAGACCTGATCCCAGATGACCACCCGTCACTGAAACGACATCGATCACCTCATCGCGCAACTCATCAGCAATCTGCTTCAATTCCCCGCGCGACCTGTCTTTCAGGTCGTCTGGTGAGTTGATTGCATCCAGCAAACGGTTGGGTCGGGCATCGGTCATTACAAATTAGCTCGGTTCTTTTTAACGGTCAGACCTGATCTTAATGTGTTCTATCGAGCACAAAATCGACCGATTGCAGCAGTATATGGGCTTTTTCGCGAAAAATTGCGAGGTGTTCCTTCGCTTGTGCAGCCAAAATACTCACGCGTTCGCGGGCGCCGTCTATCCCCAAAAGGGTAACAAAATTGGCTTTTCCCGCGGCATCGTCAGTCCGCAACGGTTTGCCAACCGCGTCCTCATCACCTGTAGCATCGAGTAGGTCATCGGCAATCTGGTAAGCCAGTCCAAGGTCATTGGAGAAGCCCGCCAGCGCGTTGCGCTCAGCCTCTCTCGCGCGACCGATGATGGCTGCGGCCTCTGTCGCATAGGAGATCAGCGCGCCGGTTTTCAGGCGCTGCATGCGTGTGATCGTATTCAGGTCCCGCGGACTGTCTGATTCCAGCATATCAATCATCTGGCCGCCCACCATGCCGCGCGCGCCGGACGCATCCGCCAGTCGTTCAATCAGCAATGCGCGCACAGACGCATCATCATGCGTTTCTGAGGAAGCAAGGATCTTGAAAGCAAGGGTGAGCAACGCATCCCCAGCCAGGACCGCCGTGGCCTCATCAAACGCCTTGTGTACCGTTGGTTGGCCACGCCGAAAATCGTCATCATCCATGCAGGGCAAATCATCATGGACGAGGGAGTAACAATGCACGCATTCCAGCGCCGCGGCCGCCCTCAGCAGCGTCTTCTCCGGCGCGTCAAACATGGCTCCTGTCTCCAGCAGGAAAAACGGACGCATCCGCTTCCCATTGGCGAGCGCAGCGTGGCGCATGGCCCGCATCAAATCTGCTTCGGGCCCGCCTGCGGGAGGTATCAGCTGGTCCAGCGCCACCGTGACCCGATCGGCCACCTCTTTCAGGCGCTGTTCAAAGTCCTGGGCTTCGCCCATAGCGACGCCCCTCTAATCAAAACTGGCAGGTTCTGTGGTCGGCCCATTGGCCCCTTGCACGATCTGCTCGACTTTCAACTCAGCTGATTTCAGACGAGATTCGCAATGTGCCTTCAGCGCGGCGCCACGTTCATAGATCGCTATGGATTTTTCCAGCTCGACCTCGCCCGCCTCCAATTGGCGCACGATCACCTCAAGCTCTGCAAGAGCTTCCTCGAAGGTCAATTTATCGACAGGTTTTTGCGTCGCATCAGCCATTCGTCGGCCTCATCTTTTCTTGTAATTCTCGTGACACTAGAGCGGTGACCTGAGGTCTACAACCGTTTCCGAACCAGATCACCGGTATTCATAGACGCGGAAACTCCAATAGGCATCGCCGCCATCATAGGTGCATTTCCACCCCAGCTTCTTCATTTCCGGGCGCAGCATGCGATTGAACCATCCATGAGCGGCCAGATATACCTTGCCTTCACTTGAGGCCTCATCAAGTTTTGACGCCGCGGATGCGGCCCGCTGGCGCGCCTGCTTCACGCTCTCCCCATCAAGCGCGTGACCATTCAGCCAAGCTGCGCGCGCGAGGATATTCCATGTTTTCGGCAGGTACCGAACGCCGGGTAGCAATGGTGGCGGCAACGGCGCCTCGTTGAATACCGGATCGAACAGGGCCTGCATGTGAGGCGCGGCATGCGCAGCAGTCTGCTGCGCTCTCAAACGCGCCGATGCAAACACGATGTTGGCATCCGCGACCGCCTCAACCAGCTTCTGCGGCGGGGACTGGTCTTCTGCCAATGGGCCGATTTCATATCGCTCCCACCAGTCACGATACTGCTTCCAGTTCAGGCGCGGTCCCGCCGTTCGGTCCAGCGCGGGCCGCCCGTGACGCGATATGATGATCGGACCGCGCTTCCGGTCTGTCGATGTCGTGTCTGGCATCGCCATACAGGTAAATACTCGTTTTTCTGCGGGCCCCGTGACCACTTGTTACAATTTGCCCTAACGGGGTTGCCCCCATGCGGCAAGATACGTTTCCGCTCAAGCAGCGATAAGGGGCAGTCTGATCGCCAGGATCAAAGGCCTTTCCACACCCGTTTGCGGCATGGTTCCTCGTCCTGAAGCTTGCACTTATGGAAGCTGACGAGAACCGTTTCGGCCCGTCCGATAAGATGATCCATGGGGACAAAGCCGATGGATGCGAGATTTGCCGGCACGCGCGGCTGACAGCCAGCCTGGTCGATAACACCATCAATCGCCGGGCAATGACCACTCGGAAAGCGGCTGTCGAGCGAATTGTCCCGATTGTCGCCCATCATGAAGACATGACCTTCTGGAACGATGAAGAGATCCGTATTGTCGCCGCGTCCGCCTTTTTCCTGTCGATGGGTGATCCAGCTCTTGTCGCCAATTGTCTCGCGCCATTCGTGCGATGTACCAATCGCGACATCATTGTGCGGTACGAACCGAACCGTCCGCAAATATTCAGTTTCGACCGGTTCCCCATTCAGGAACAATTGCTCACCGATCAGCTGCACCTGGTCGCCCGGCAAGCCGATCAGTCGCTTGATCATCACACGGCCAGTGTGAGGGTGCTCAAAAACAACCACATCACCCCGCGTCGGCGTGCTGGCGAAAATTCGCCCTTCTGGCAGCGGAATATAGCGCCCCATGGAGAACGGCAGAGAGTAACGGTCGTATCCGTAGGCGAATTTCGCCACGGCTACCCGGTCCGTAACCTGCAGTGTCGGCACCATGCTTTCCGACGGAATCACGCGCTGTTCATAAGCCAGGCCAGAAAACAACAGGAACACGGGCACGAACACGGCGAGTGTCGACGCCCATTCGCGAAGCTCTTGCTTCAACTTGGCACCGAGACTTGGCGACTCGACGGTTTCGTCCTGCTCTGCGGTGTTACCGTCTGTTGCCATGTATCCCTCTTGCATCGCCTTCGTGACGTCCAAAACTGTTTAGACGAAAGACTGTGCAAATGCGAAGGCGAAAACATGCCCGGCGCTGCAAAAGCTGGGGGAACGGCTAGTTTAGGCTGTAAAGGTCAATACCGGTCTCATTGCGCGCGACGGAGACGTCTCCACGATAGATCAGGTAATTCAGGTGCGCCAGCGCTTCGCCCGTCGCCATGCCAACCTCATCATCCGCAATTGCCCGCCCGAACAGGGTCGTAAAGGAATCGACCGCCTTCATCTCTCCCCGCCCAAGACGCTGGATGAGCCGCTCAAGTGCCACATGGTGACCGTCAATCAGATGCTGCAACCGCTTGTGCGCTCCAATGAATGGCTCATTGTGCGCTGGCAGCACCAGCACATCTTCCGGCAGGTGCTGCTTCAGCTTCTCACAACTCTCCAACCAGTCCAGCAGCGGATTGGCAGCCGGCTCCGTCGGATGCACGGAGACATTCGACGAAATCCTGGGCAGCAATTGGTCACCCGATATCAGGATATTCAAGGAGGGAGAGTAGAGACACGCATGCTCAGGGGAGTGACCGCTGCCGGTAACAACTTCCCAAACCTCGCCCGCCATCTCGAACGTGTCGCCATCGACCAATCTACGGAATGAATCCGGCAAAGGCATCACGCCCCGCCCAAAGCCGCCGAACTTTTCCTTGTACTGGTCCAGTTGCGCCTTGTTCCAACCGGCACGAAGGTAGAAATCGAGCCCCGCCTTCGGGGCGCTACGCCCAGTATCAGACACCAGCATGCGGCACGTCGTGTACTCCAGCCGCGTCATCCAAAGTTCAGCGCCCCATTTGTGACAGAGCCACCCCGCTGTGCCGATATGGTCGGGATGCATATGGGTCACGATCACGCGCTTCAGCGGCTTTTGCTCGCTTACCCGGTCAGCGAGCAGGTTGCGCCAGACATCGCGGGTTTCGTCATAGGGAATCCCGGTGTCGATAATGGTCCAGCCGTCGCCGTCATCAACCAGCCAGACATTGATGAATTTGAGAGAGAAGTGCAGCGGCATGGCGAGCCAGAAAAGGCCGGGCGCTATTTCCTTCACCTCACCTGGCGCTGGCGGCGACTGCCCGTAAGGATATTCGAGTCGTGGCCGTTTCGGCTTGCTGATTTCTGTACCGTCCATGATGGGAGGATACCCAGCGTCTCAGCCCCGTCGAGCCGTACCGCAAGGTCATCCCTGCGCAAGACGCTCCTGAATCGCCGCCACCAAGTCTTCGGGGCTCGCCGTTCCATCCACGCGCAGAACATCTTCAGGCAGCTGCAGCGCTTCGAGTTGGCTATCGAGCAGCGAGACCGGCATGAAATGGTCTGCGCGGGCCGAAATCCGCCGTGCCAGCTCTTCCTTTGGAACGTCTAGCAATACGAACCGGCAGCGCCGCCCGCTTTGGGCTTTCAAGCCATTCTGCACAAAAGAAGTCAGCGCAGAGCAAGCCAGAACGACACGTTCAGCGCGCATGTCCGCTGATGCGCGGCACATGTCCCGCACCCAGTCTTCACGGTCAGTATCGGTTAGCGGTGTGCCCGACGCCATCTTCTGTTTGTTTGCCGCTGAATGATACTCGTCCGCTTCCATGAAAGGCCACCCGGTCGCGGCGGACAGCGCCTCGGCAATCGAGGATTTGCCACTGCCGGCAACCCCCATGATGACGATCAGGTCTCTCACTTGATGGGGGTACGCTTGCGCGGTTTCAGCTTGGTACGCTTGAACTTTTCTCCCTTCAGCGGAGATACGCGCTTGTCGCCCGTTGTCGCACCGGGCTTGCTGTCGCGCCGGGGCGCAGAGGCTCCAGCCCGCCGCGGCGGCTTGCCGGCGCCTTGGGGACGCTCATCCCTCGCGGGCCGCTCCGACCGCTCTGGTTTGTCTGGCCTCGGCTTGCGGGCACGGGGCGCGTCACCATTCAGCAAAGCTGAGCGTTCGCGGCTGCTGATCGGACGCCATTTGCCTTCCGGCAGCCCCGCCAATTCAAGCGGCCCAACGCGCACCCGCATCAGGTCCACAACCCGTAGCTCCACCAATTGGCACATTCGCCGGATCTGTCGATTGCGGCCTTCACGAAGAATGAATTTCAGTTCCTTAGGCTTTACCTGCTCAACAATAGCTGGCTTCAACTGACGACCATCCAGCTCCAATCCGTGGCGCAGCCTGTCCAGCTTTTCGGGCGTCACATCGCCCTTCACCTTGACCAGGTATTCCTTGTCCAACTCGCTTTCCGGCCCGATCACGGCCTTCGCCAGAACGCCGTCCTCTGACAGGATAAGCAATCCGCGGGAATCCTTGTCGAGCCGCCCAAGCGGAGCGAGCTTGTTGTAACGCCCCGGAATGGCGTGACTTTTTCCCGACAGGCTGTCTGCCGTCAGCAGGCGCACCGCTGGAATCTCGTCACCTTCCGGCGTACCCGATACGATGCCGACCGGCTTGTGGAACAGGATGGACAATTGATTATCAAGGCGGCGTGACGCCTTTTGCGCCAGGAAGACGGTTTGCCCCGTCTCAACCTTTTGCCCGGACACGGCACGCTCGCCATCCACCTTTACCAGGCCCTGCTCAATCAGCGAGTCCGCTTCCCGGCGAGAACATACGCCTTCCAGAGCCAACCATTTGTTGATCCGCAAAGGCTCGTCGCCGGAATAGGTTTTCGTCCAAGCCATTGCGTACTGCGCCTCCTGCAGGGTTGCTGCCCGTCATATCGACCTGTCAGACGCGTCGCAACTCGCGGTCGACATTCTGCAGCATTTCCGGCATAGGCGGGCGCCCGATCGAGAAGCCAGCCTCATGCCGAACACGCAATACGCAGCGCCCGGAATTGCGTTCGCCCTCATTGTGATGGGCACGATCCTGAGCCTTGCGGGAACCGACCTTGTCTTGCCGGCCGTTCCGTCGCTTCCCGAAACGTTGAGCGGCAGCCAGGCAATGGCCCAACTCGTGCTGGCAGCGTTTGTGGCAGGCGGATGCATCGGACTGCTGGCGTTCGGTGAGCTTGGGGCACGTGTCGACCAGCGCACGCTTCTGGTCTGGTCGTTGGTTTCCTATGCGATTGTCTCTCTCGCCTGCATGTTCGCCCCCAGCCTGCCTGCGCTTGTCTGTCTCCGCTTCGTCCAGGGTCTTACCGGCGCAGCCGCTGCCGTGTTTGCTCCGGGCATGATCCGCGCATTGTACTCGGAAGAAAAAGCTGTTGGTGCGCTCGGCTTCATGGCGAGCATCGAATCCCTGATTCCGGCATTGGCGCCCGTTGTCGGCGTCTGGCTGTTGATCGGCTTTGGATGGAAAAGCTCATTCCTTGTGCTCGGTGTGCTTAGCCTGACCGTCGCAGGCCTCGTCGCGCTTCTGCGCCACCGCATGCCACCGCCGCCCTCGACCCGCGTGCCGGGCAGCTATCTGCGACATCTCACGAATCCGACATTCCTGCGCTATGCGCTCAGCCAGGCCTTCACTCTGGGTGGTCTGCTCATCTTCGTTTTCGGCGCACCAGCCATGATCACGAAAGGACTGGACGGCACCCTGAACGATTTCATCATCATGCAGGTGACCGGCATTTCCTTCTTCATTGCAGGATCAAACCTTGCGGGCAGGATGACGCAAAAATTTGGTCCGGAACCAATGATCCTGTTCGGCTCCGCCATGTCGGCGTGCGGACTGTTGGGTGTCCTCCTGTTCGCGCTTATCGGCGGTTCGGAACCTCTCTTTCTGGCGCTCTTGTTTATCCCCGTAAACCTTGGCCTTGGCTTTCGCGGCCCCCCGGGATTTTTCCGAGCCGTGATCGCTGCGCGCGGAGATGATGCTCGCGGAACGGCGCTCGTGCTCGTGGCCATTCTCGTCACGGCAGCGGCCGGAACGGCGATTGCCGCACCGGTTGTCACGCTTGGCATGGCACCACTGGCCGCCGTCGCAGCAGCGGTATCGTGCGCCTCGGTGCTCTGCCTGATCGCTTTGCCGAAGCTGCGCCTGCAAGCCTGATCAGGCGATGCCGAACAAGGCTTCGCTGTTTTCCAGGAAAGGGGAGCCGCCGTCGGTAATGCCAGACACACGTCCCGGTGCCGTCGCCAGAACGGTCTCGGCAAAGAACCCCGCCAAGGCCAGTTGCCGCGCCCGGAAGCTGCCTTCCTCGCCACGTGCCGCAACGGCTGCCCGCGTCAGGAAATGCCCCCCGATCACGTCGCCCGCAAGCGCAAGATAGGCTGTTGCTCCAGCGAGGGCTTTTTCCTGATCGCGATCCTTCATCGCCTCCAGCATCCAGTCGCTCGCTTCACGCAGCGCATCAGCGCCCGCCCGCAGACGGTCCGCAATCTGAACCAGCTGCGGATCATTCGTCGCACGCGCAGACGCCGCCGTCGCCTCGACTTCGCCTAACATGACACGCATGGATTCACCATTCGTGCCGGACAGTTTGCGCCCGACCAGGTCAATCGCCTGAATACCGTTTGTACCCTCATAGATGGGCGCAATGCGCGAGTCCCGATAAAGCTGGCCCGCCAGCGTTTCGTTCATGAACCCCATGCCGCCGTGAATCTGCACACCAAGGCTCGCCACGTCGACGCCCATGTCCGTACACCACGCTTTCGCGATGGGCGTCAGCAGATCTTCCCGCATCTTTGCCGCAGCGCGGGTCTCTTCATCCGGCGCCGCCTCTGCGAGGTCTGCCGCTACACCACACGCATAACAGATGGACCGAGCCGCCGCCACGCGGGCGCGCATTGTCGTCAGGGTACGGCGCACATCGGCGTGGTGAAGGATCGGGGCGGGGCCATCCACACCAGTCGCCTTGCCCTGCTTGCGTTCCTGCGCATAGTCAAACGCCGTCTGATAAGCGGCTTCACCCACAGCGACACCCTCAAGGCCGACATTCAGACGGGCTGAGTTCATCATGGTGAACATGCAGGCCAAGCCCTTGTTCTCCTGACCGATCAACCAGCCTGTTGCGCCATCATACTCCATCACGCAGGTCGGCGAGGCGTGAATGCCCATCTTCTTTTCAAGGCCAATACACTTCACTGCGTTCCGTTCGCCTAGACTGCCGTCGGCATTGACCATCATTTTGGGAACGATGAACAGCGAGATTCCGCGAGACCCTTCAGGCGCGTCCGGCAAGCGGGCAAGCACCAGATGGATGATGTTTTCGGCCACGTCATGATCGCCCCAGGTGATATAGATCTTCTGGCCTGTGATCGCGTAGCTGCCATCCTCATTCGGAATCGCTTTCGTCTTCAGCGCGCCGACATCTGATCCGGCCTGCGGCTCGGTCAAATTCATCGTGCCGGTCCAGTTTCCGGCAACAAGGTTTGGCAGATAGGTTTGTTTCTGCTCGTCCATGCCGTGCGCGATCAGCGCTTCGATCGCTCCGAAGCTCAGCATCGGGCAGAGGCCGAAGGACATGTTCGCCGCGTGAAACATTTCCATGACCGCCAGAGCGAGCGCCTTTGGGAGGCCTTGCCCGCCCCATTCCTCGGGTGCGGACAAGCCCATCCAGCCACCATCGCGGAACTGGGCATAGGCATCGGCAAAGCCTGGCGCAGCCTTCACGCCATCATCGGTCAGTTGTGCGCCATGCGCGTCGCCCACGGTATTGAGCGGCGCAAGGACATCCCGCGCCAGCTTGTTTGCTTCTTCGAGGATTGGCGAGATCAATTCCGGGTCGTAATTGCCAAATGGCTCCAAACCTTCAAGCCGGGACAGGTCCGCTACAGATTGCAGCGCGAACGCCATGTCGTTTAGCGGCGCTTCATAAGCCATGCATTTCTCCCAGAATCCGAATAGGTCATATCTAGATGAGCATTTAGCGCGGGGATGGCACGACGCCAACTGCGCCCTATAATCACGGTTACCCTCTACCAGAAACTCCAGGAGACTTCATCCATGCGCAAATCCCTTCTTACGGTATCTCTCTTCGCCCTCGCCGCCTGTGGGGCGGCTGAAACCACCGCCCCCGCAGCCGAGGCTGAAGCGCAAACTGTCGAAACCGCTGAAGCCACGGCAGCGCCGGCGGAAGAAGTCGCTCCGGAAATCGGCCCTGCTGGCACCTACACCCTGGACCCGACACACGCCTCACTCGTCTGGACAGTCAACCATTTCGGCCTGTCGAACTATACCGCCCGTTTCACAAAATTCGACGCAACGCTTGAATTCAATCCGGATGATGCCAGCGCGACTTCGCTGACCGTCACAATCGACCCGACATCCGTCGAAACAGACTACCCGGGTGACTTCAAGGCGACTCATGCCGACTCGCCGTACGACACATTTGATGAGGAGATCGCTCAGGACGCCGGTTACTTCAACGCTGGCGAATATCCGGAAATCACCTTCACATCGACAGAGATCACCCAGACCGGCCCATCCACCGGCACGGTCACCGGAGACCTGACATTCCTGGGCGTGACCAAGCCTGTCACCCTGGACGTGACCTACAATGGCACCGCCACCTTCCCATGGGCGCCGGAACAACCGAAAATCGGCTTCTCCGCAACAGGCTCTTTCAACCGGTCAGCCTTCGGTCTTGAGAAACTGGTCCCGAATGTGGGCGACGAGGTCAATCTCACGATCGAAACCGAGTTCGCAATGGCCGTACCGGCTGCTGAATAAGTCGACCGACAGACCCGATGAAAAAAGTATCTGCCAGATACACGACCGTCGCCATCATCCTTCATTGGGTGATGGCGGCCCTCATCCTGTTCATGATCTGGCTCGGCTGGAACATGGATGGCAACGAAGCGCGCTATCAGCTTCACAAATCCATCGGGATCACATTGCTGTTCCTGACAGTCACGCGGATCCTCTGGCGCGCCGCGAATCCGCCGCCGCCCTTGCCGGAAGAAATGCCCGCGCACGAGAAACTGGCATCGCACCTAGTCCACATGGCTTTCTATGGCCTGATGCTCATCCTGCCGCTCGCAGGCTGGGTACTTGTCTCGACCTCCAAGTTCAAAGTGCCCACCGTTCTGTTCGGGTCGATCAGCTGGCCGCACCTGCCCGCACCGGATTTCCTGCGTGGCGACATTGCTCACACGATCATCGAGACCATGCACTCCAAAGGGGCCTGGCTGCTGATCATCCTGTTGGTTCTGCATGTCGCAGGAGCTGTGAAACATGAAATTGGCGGTGAGGATGGTGTACTCAAGAAAATGCTACCGGGCCTGTTCGGAAAGCCCGCCGCACCAAAAAACGCTCGCGGTTATGTGCGCGCGTTCGGTGTTTCCGCTGTCGCCTTCGCGCTGATCGCGCTCATCCCGCTGGCAACTTCCGCTCCATCCGGAAGCTCAGAATCCTCAAACAATGACTCTTCGGCGACGACTGACGCGCCGCTGGAGCCAAATTGGGACGTCAACTACGACGCCTCTGAAATCCGCTTCACCGGTATCTATGATGGCAACGAGTTCACCGGCACCTTTGGCAGCTGGACGGCCGATGTAGAGTTCTACCCGGACGACCTCGCTTCATCGCAAGTTCTGGTCATGGTCGAAACGGCGACAGCTGACGCTGGCAAGAAGCTCTACAATGACAGCCTGAAAGGGCCGGAATGGTTCGACACGAACACCTTTCCGACTGCGCGCATTCGTCTGACAGACTTCCAGGAAACCGGCGAGGGCTACACCGCTGATGCCGTCATCACGCTGAAAACAGAGCTGGTCACCATCCCGCTCACCTTCACGCTGGATATTGACGGCGACACAGCACGCCTCGATGCCTCCGCGGTGATGAGCCGAAAGGCCTTCAATCTCGGCCAGGCGTCTGATCCGGCAGCAACATGGGTCGGAGAAGATATCACCGTCACGGTGACTGGGACCGCGACCCGCAAATAGTGCAGCGGCGGCTTCCGGGGCCGCCGCGCCAATGCTAAGTCCCGCGCATGACAGCCATCGCGCCCATCAGTTCCGGCCCCATCGACCTTGCGATCAGCTTCCTGCGCAAGGGCGGTCTCGTCGCCATGCCGACAGAGACAGTCTACGGGCTGGCCTGTGATGCGGCGAACCCTGACGCCGTAACCCGCCTTTACACGGCCAAGGGCAGGCCGCGCTTCAATCCGCTGATCGCCCATGTCGCAAGCCTCGACATGGCGCAAAAGGAAGCGGTCTTCTCCGAAGCGGCGCTCGCGCTGGCAAGCGCCTTCTGGCCAGGTCCGTTGACGATCGTGCTTCCCGTCGCGCCAACGGGGACCGTCTGCGACCTTGCCCGCTCCGGCCTGGAGACCATTGCCCTCCGCATGCCGGCGCATCCCGGCGCGCGCCAGTTGATCTCCGGCTTCGGCCGTCCTGTCGTCGCGCCGTCCGCCAACAGGTCAGGGCATATCAGCCCGACCCGCGCGGATCACGTCAAAGCTGACCTTGATGGCAAGCTGGATCTGATTCTGGATGGCGGCCCGTGCAAACAAGGCATCGAGTCCACCATTGTGTCCTTCGTCGGCGACCGCCCCGTCCTGCTTCGAGCTGGCGCCGTTGAAACCTCCGCACTTGAGGCTTTCCTCGGCGCTCCGCTTGCCCGTGCGGGCGAGGAGGACGGCATTACTGCGCCAGGTCAGTTGAAAAGCCACTACGCGCCAAATGCCCGCATGCGCCTCGACGCCGACGCCCCTGAAGAAGGGGAGGCCTGGCTCGGCTTCGGCTCAGACACCCACGGCGGCGCGAATTTGTCACCAGAAGGAAGCCTCTCCGAAGCGGCGGCAAATCTCTTCGCCATATTGCGCCAACTCGATGCGGTGGCTGACAGGATCGCCGTAGCCCGCATTCCCAATGAAGGTCTGGGCGAAGCCATCAATGACCGTCTCGCGCGCGCCGCTCATCGCGACTGACCCAATACCCCACTGTTTGGTCATCGCATTCACGCTTCAGAATGGTTAGATTGTCCCACATGACACAGCTCAGCCCCGACTTTCTCTCTGCCGCAAAAAGCCTGCTCGGTCCGAAAGGGTGGAGCACGGAGGCAGAAGACCTCGAAAAGGTCGTCAGCCCCTGGCGCGGGACCTACAAGGGCGAAACACCGTTCCTCGCGAGGCCTGCGACAACCGTCGAGACGGCAGAGTTGGTGAAGCTCTGCAATCAGCACGGCGTTGCGATCACACCGCAAGGTGGCAATACAGGTCTGGTCGATGCAGGCACGCCCCACGGCGAAATTTGCATTTCCATGCAACGTATGAATGCGGTTCGGTCGCTGGATGCCTTCAACAACTCAATGGTCATCGAAGCAGGCGCGCCACTCGTCACTGCGCAGCAGGCGGCCGAAGACGCCAAACGGCTCTTCCCGCTCTCGCTCGGCTCTGAAGGCACGGCAACCATTGGCGGTCTTATCTCTACCAACGCTGGCGGTGTAGCGGTGCTGCGCTATGGGATGATGCGAGACCTGATCCTCGGGCTTGAAGTTGTTTTACCTACCGGCGAAATCTGGAATGGCTTGTCCGGCTTGCGCAAGAACAATACCGGCTATGATCTCAAGCAGCTGTTCGCAGGCGCGGAAGGCACGCTGGGCATCATCACAGCGGCAACCCTCAAACTCTTCCCGCAGGTGCAACGCGCCAGCGCCTGGGTGACCTGCGCGTCTACGGACGATATCGTCAAGCTGCTCGCTCTTGTCCGTGATCATGCGGGCGACACTGTGACCAGTTTCGAGATCATTCCGGCAAATGCCGTTGCCATGGTGCAGGCAGACGTACCGGACACGCGCGACCCGTTACCTTCGGACCTGCCATGGCGCGTGTTGATGGAAGTTTCCATGTCGCGGGAAGATCATGCCCGCGACGTACTGGAAGGCGCACTGGCGTCGGCCTATGAATCCAATCTCGTCGCCGATGCCGTGATTGCCGAAAGCGTCGCGCAGGCCGATAGCTTTTGGCACATTCGCGAAACCATCCCGCTTTCCAAGCGCGCCTATGGCACAGCGCTCAATCAGGATATCTCCGTTCCGATCAGCCGTATTCCGGACTTCATCAAGGCCTGCAATCAAGCGGTGCTTGAGCAAGTGCCAACAGCGGAGTTCGTGATTTTCGGACATGTGGGTGACGGGAACCTGCATTACTCCGTCTGCGAACCGGGCAATGCGGCCCAGCCTGTTCTGCGCGGACAGGATGCGGCAGTGTTTCGTATCATCTATGATCAGGTGATGAGCTTCGACGGCTCCATCAGCGCCGAGCATGGCGTCGGGCGCCTGAAGCGGGACGAGTTGGAACGTATCCGCCCCAAGGCCGCCACCGAAACGATGCGCGCCATCAAGCGCGCACTCGACCCGGCCAATATCATGAATCCCGGCCGCGTCATCAACACCTGATTTCTGCTTGAGTTCGCTGGAAATGCCGATAGCCTTCCCTCGGAAGGGGAGACGTATCTTATGCGCTACACGATTTTTACGCTCGGCACGCTGGCACTGACGACTGCTTGCAATCAGCCTTCGCCGCCCATGGCCGGAGGGCCGTGCAGCTATGAGACGTCCGTCATCACGGCAATTGTCACGGAAGTCGATGAGGATGGCGCACTGTTTGAGGGCGATGACGGAGAATTCTGGGTCTCTGACGAATATCTTGGCAGCCTGCCGGAAGTCGGTGAAACCCTTACTCTGAAGCGCGACCAGATTACCGAAGGCACATGCACACCGGAAATGTATTGGGTTGTGGATGCTGACACCAGCGATCAGGACTAGTCTGCCCCATGAAACCGCCCAACAGCGTCGAAAGCTTGTCAGAGTTCGGACGCACACGTTTGTCAAAATCCTTTTTCATGCGCGACTTTCTGTTTTCGGATATCGCTGCAGTTCATGGCTTTTCAAACGCCCCCGACGATCCCGACCTTGCCATCGCGGCTGGCACGAAGCTTTGCACGGAACTGCTAGAGCCCCTGCAGGACGTATTCGGTCGCATTGCCATCCGGTCCGCCTACAGATCTCCTGAAGTCAATGGTTTCGGAAACCAGATGCAGCGCGAAAGGAAAAAGGGCTACAATTGCGCATCGAATGAAAGCAATTTCGGACACCATATCTGGGATCGCCGCGACTCAAACGGGCATATGGGCGCGACGGCCTGCATCGTGATCCCCGCATTTTATGACGCGTTTCATGCAGAAGGGGACTGGCAGAAACTGGCTTGGTGGATTCACGACCATTTGCCTTACTCAACCCTGTACTTCTTCCCGAAACTCTGGGCCGTGAACATTCAGTGGCATGAAAAACCGGAACGCAAGATCGACAGCTATACCAAGCCCCGCGGGCGCTTGACTGACCCGACCAAACCGAACCATGCTGGATCACATGAAGCAGACTGGACCGCGCTGAAAGATGTATTCCCGAACGCTTGACCTAGCTGAGCGCAGCAGCAATCTGGGCATGAGAGGCAAACACGCGATGTGCGCCTGCTGACAACAAGCGCTCTCCGAGGCCTGCATCCGCGTGACCGCCACCAACAAACCCCCAAGCCGTCATTCCGGCGGCACGTGCGGCCTTCACGCCGTTCACACTGTCTTCAATCACGACACAATTTTCGGGGCGCGCATTGATTTGCCTTGCCGTATAGAGAAACAGGTCAGGCGCAGGCTTTCCGTTTGTGACCAGGTCGGATGAATAAACATGCGGGGCAAACGCCGCATGGAGCCCGGTCAGCTGAAGCTTCCGCACGAGCTTTGCCGCCTCTGACGAGGAGGCCACCGCTATTGCGCCCGCAAATGCGGCGACTGCGTCCAACACGCCTCCAATTGCGGTCAAATCGGTCTCGAAGCGACGCCATATCTGCGCCTGCAACTGGTCCGCAAAATCCTCCGGCAACGGACGTCCATTGGAAATCGCGTCTGCCGCAAGTGCAGCATGGAAATCCCGATTGTGAAGCCCGACAAAACGCGACACGAACGTCTCAAACGGATAGTCCAGCCCCCAGCCAGACAGCATCTCCCGCTCTACGGCAATGGAAATTGTCTCGGAATCGACCAGCACGCCATCACAGTCAAAGATCAGCGCGTCCATGCCGCTCGTTTTCCTAACCACGACGCCCAAACAAGCGTTCGATATCCGCAAGCCTCAGTTCCACATAGGTGGGCCTGCCATGATTGCATTGCCCGGAATGTGGAGTGGCCTCCATCTGACGAAGCAGCGCATTCATCTCTTCACCGTTCAGACGACGCCCGGCCCGGACCGATCCGCGGCATGCCATGTTGCCCATGACTTCCTCAAACCGCTCCTTGAGCGCTAGACCCGCATCATACTCCGCAAAATCATCAGCAAGGTCGCGGATCAATCCCATCGCATCCATCTCACCGAACAGGGCCGGGGTCGCCCGCACACAGATCGCCCCTGAACCGAATGGCTCGATCTCCAGGCCAAGTTCAGCCAGTTCCTCTGCACGCTCCAGCACCCGGGCGGCCTCATCCTCAGAGAGCTCCACCACATCTGGAATCAGCAGCGCCTGTCGTTTCACACCGCCCGCCGCCATCTGGCGCTTCATGTCTTCGTAGACGAGGCGCTCATGCGCAGCGTGCTGGTCAACGATGACAATTCCATCTGCCGTCTGTGCGATTACATAGGTCTCATGCAGCTGCGCCCGTGCGACACCGAGCGGAAAGTCCGGCTGCGCCCCATGCGTAGCGCCTGCATCGGGCTCAACCCGCGCCGAAGGTGCCGCATCGTGCCGGTAGATCGGCGGCGGCGCTTCACTCAGACCATGCATATGGGGCGGTGGTGTCTCCATGCCAGAAGGCGGAAGCGGCTGATCCAGATCCGGTCCGACCGGCTGGCGATAATAGGAAGAGGGCGACGCCTGACGCTCCGGCGCGGACGGGACCGACCAGAGATTGGGCGAGGTCGCCTCTTCAATCTTAACCTTGCCGAGCGCATAGTTCGCCACCGTGGTCGAGGCGCGATGTCCGGCGGCGGCAAGCGCATGGCGCAGTGCCCCAATCATCAGCCCCCGCACATTCCCGGCGTCGCGGAAGCGTACTTCGGTCTTCGCCGGGTGCACGTTCACATCCACATATTCCGGATCAAGGTCCACGAACAGCGCTGCGAGCGGATGCCGGTCCCGCGCAAGAAAATCCTGATAGGCCGCGCGGATCACGCCATTCAGCATGCGGTCCTTAACGGGCCGTCCATTCACGAACAGGAATTGCATCTGCGCATTACCACGGTTCAGCGTGGGCAGCCCTGCAAAGCCGCTAAGACGTACACCTTCGCGCTCGGCATCAATCTCCAGCGCATTCTCGCGGAAATCCCGTCCCATGATGGCGCCCAAACGGGCAAGTTGACCAGACGCACCTTCAGCCTCGGCGCCGTATCTGAGCGAGTTGCGCCCGTTATTCTCCAAAGAGAACGCGACATGCGGATTCGCCATCGCCAGACGCTTGACCGTATCCGTCACGGCCATGCTCTCGGCGCGCTCGCCTTTCATGAACTTCAAGCGGGCGGGGGTTGCGTAAAACAGATCGCGCACCTCGATCCGCGTGCCCGTTTCACCGCGTCCCGTGAAGGCCGCCGGGCGGGGGCCTTCCATTCGTCCCGCTTCGACAAACACTTCGGCAGCATCCTCACCCGCCGCACGGGACGAGATGCTACACCGGCTGACTGACGCGATTGACGGCAGCGCTTCGCCCCGGAAGCCCATCGTATGGATGTTCAGCAGGTCAACACGCCCGCCCGCATCCGGCACGAGTTTTGAGGTGGCATGCCGTTCCAGCGCGACCAGCAAATCGTCGGCGGACATGCCACAGCCATCATCCTCGATGATGATGCGCTTCAGGCCTCCAGCCTCGATCGAAATGGAAATGCGCCGCGCACCTGCGTCGAGCGCATTCTCCACCAATTCCTTTACCGCTGCTGCCGGGCGCTCAACGACCTCGCCCGCCGCGATACGGTTCACGACGTCGGGGGGAAGTTTGCGAATTTCCGGGCGGGATCGAAGGGAATCAGCCATCTGCTCAGGATAACGCGGTGCAGGGGCTTTGTCCCTGCCCCGCCTCAGACACCTGCTTGTATGACAGCATCTGCCATCGGGCGTCCAGTTGACGCAGGCCGGTTGCTTTACGCTTGGTTACCCCACAAAGTGCGGCTGGATATATCCTGGAGCCCTATTCTCTCATGAAGACGACTATTTCCCTCGCTTTTGCCTCCGCACTTCTGCTGACAGCCTGCGGAGGCTCTGATGCGCCCGCATCGGACGCAGCCCCGGCAGCACCGCAAGCTGAAGCCCCCGCTGCCTCCACTGCCCCAGAAACAACGCCTGCCGCAGTCACCGAAGCGGCTGCCGATGCGACGTCGCCATTCGCAGCCCTGCCCGCGCCGTACAACACGGCTGATTATGCGCGCGGTCGCCGCACCTGGAAACTCTGCCAGTCTTGCCACATCACCGCCGAAGGTGGCGGGCACCTCGTCGGACCAAACCTTCACGGCCTGTTCGGTCGCGAAGCTGGTGCGCTGGAAGACTTCACCTATTCTCCCGCACTTCAGGAAGCCGATTTCACCTGGACCCCGGATCAGGTGGAACATTGGCTGGAAAACCCGCGCACTTTCCTGCCCGGCAACCGCATGACGTTTGCAGGCGTCCGCAAGCCTGACGACCGGATCGCCGTGGTTGCCTATTTGATGAGCGAGACGGGATACGTGCCAGAGGCCGCCCCTACAGCGGAAGAGGCCCCTGCCGAATAGGGGAGCGACAGGGGAGAGTCAGCGCCGGAAGACGATGGAGAGCAACACAGAATGCTCATCAAAGTCTCCGGCGAACTCTTCCCGATATCCGACAGCCAGGTCTGCCCAATCGAAATGGTAGCCTAGCTTCGTCTCATACTTGTTTGAATCAGCAGATTTGTTGCCGCGCTCGATCCAGAGTTGCTGGCTGAGGAAGATGCTGCGCCAGAGATCGACACCATAGCCAAACTCTGCGCGTTGCCGTGCGCAGCCATCTTCATGCCGGATCGTGACGAGATCCGCGAACGTGTAGAAGTTTCGTCCGCCGCGCACACCGGACAGGCCGCCGCTCACGCGAAGCTCAGCGCCCCACTCATCGCACGCAAACACACCGCCCAGCGAATTGCCGTGCACCACACCGCCTTCAACGCCCACAGCCCACCCCTTATGGGAGACGAGCTGGCGGCGGAGCGTGCCGCGCCAGAATTCCTTGTCGAACTGACCGCCAAGTTCATAGGCAACGGCCTCTGACTTCGCCGTGACGGTCCAATTGCGCGCAAAGCCATACTCGCCGTACAACTCAACCCGGTTGCCACGAATGCCTTCGAGCTCTTCCTGAGTGAACGTAGCAGAAGCGTACCAATCGCCAGGTGCCTGAGCCCACGGCCCGGCAAATGCCACGTCTGGCCAAGCCAGCACCAATCCCAATACCCCGAACGCCCTCATTCAATTGGGAATAGCAAGAAATCACCGGTTGAAAACCACTTTCTTTCTCGTTGCGCGCATGAAAAAGCCCTCGCGGATCAAGGCGAGGGCTCTTGTCAGTGTATCTTCGATCCGAACCTTAGAGGCGGAAACGGATCTGGTCAGACCAGAAGCGCTCCAGGCGCGAGATGGTCTTGTTGAGTTGCGAAAGGTCATCCGGACGGACACTGGCGGTTGGCTCCAGCGCGCCAGCCTGCTTTTCAAACAGGGCCTCTACGCGCTTGCGCACTTTCAGGCCGCGCTCGGTAAGGCTCAGCGTCACGGTGCGCTTGTCATCCTCAGAGCGGGTCTGGATCAGATAGCCGCCTTCCTGAAGCTTCTTGACGTTGTAAGACAGGCTTGTTCCGGCAAAAGCACCGCGGGCACGCAGAACGGAAGCCGGGGCTTCACCTTCGCCAATTTCGTACAGCAGCAGCGCCTGAACGCCTGTCAGCGACCGTTCGCCACCGCGCTCCAGATCGTCCTTCACAACATCATGAAGACGACGGTGCGCCTGTTCAAGCAAAGACAAAGACTTCAGGAAAGATTCGCCCAACGAAGAGTTCGCAGTTTCCTGCGTTTCAGCAATCATCATTTTCACCACCACTCAATTATTCACTCAACTTTTGTTGTAGTTTGAATAGAAGTACATGATCATTCCTAATGAATTGATAAGCATACCCTTTCTACAAGAGTAGAAGGTTAACAAACGGCCGAATACATTAACCGTTACTTTTGCGTAACGAATTGGGCCGGCCTGCGATGTCCAATATTAAGCGTATTCGTTCAGGCGAACGCGTCTGCGGCGCTGTGGCCCTGATATTTGGGGCTCGGGCCGTGAACATTCTCTTCAGCCCGGCTGTCGATCAACATGAAGACAAACACGACAAGGCCACCGACATACGGAATGAAGTTCAGCAGATACATCCAACCGGACAGATCCTGATCGTGGAACCGCCGCACGGTTACAGCGATGCCGGGAATGATGTTGTAGAGCAGCCAGAGCCCGGTGAAGAGCGGCAGGAAGTAACCATCATCCGCATCTTCAATTCCAAAGATCGAGAGTGTCAGGATTGTATCCAGAATAATCGTGACAATGAATGCAAGTAGATAGAAGAGAATATAGCCCCAATACTCCTGCCGGCGGGCGCGGCCATTGAACTGGAAATAGTTCTTCGAAAGAGTTCTCAGGAAATAGGTCCAGATGCCGTCACTCTTCACTGCCGGTGTGTGAGCATAGGCTGGCGCGGCATATGTCGCGGGCGCCGCCGCCGGTTGAGGCGCCGAAGCGGCTGGCGCAGGTGCATCAGCCGCCGCCTTCAGCATGTAGATGTCGCGCGCTTCATCTCCCATGCCAATGAAATCCACCACATGGCCTTGAGCCAATCGGCTTTCGTCACGGACCTGCGCCTGCGAGAAGCGATAGCGCTGGCCATCATCACCAAGGATGATGCCGAGCCCGTCAGCCGTGTCTGCTTTCAATACTTGCCCGCGCATGGTCACTCCTGATCAGCCATTTACCCAGAAGTGTGAGTACTCTGACCCGGCGGTAAAGCTCAATCCCCGAAGGTCAATTCATCTGGGCCAAGCGGCTCGAAATACTTGGCGATGTCTTCGTCGCTGACATCTTCGAGCCGTGAAGGCCGCCATTTCGGGTCATTGTCCTTGTCGATGATCACGGCGCGCACGCCCTCAAGGAAGTCATGGCTTTGCACCTTGCGCCACCCGATACGGTATTCCATGCGCATATTGTCTTCGAATGTCGCCATCTTGCCGCCTTCACGTACCTGGCGTAGCGCAACCTTCACGGTCTCCGGGGATTTCGTGCGCAGCGTGGCGACCTGCTCGGCGGCCCAGTCATCGCCATTGGCCTCAAGCGCTGCAACAATCTCTTCGGCAGTGTCCTTGGCAAAACATGTATCGATGACATCACCGTGCGCCTCGAAACTGCCGGGCGGCACAGTATGGGTCAGACCACGTAAAATTTCGTTCAGCATCTCGGCAGCGCCGACAGAGAAATCGGCGGCATCGATCTGCTTCTTGAGGTTCGTAATCAGTTCCGATGGCAAATAGTGCGTCGCAACGCGCGCCGCAGCGACGTCACTGCCCTTGAGGCGCGCACCGGTCAGCGCCAGCCAGGTACCGAGTTCGCCGGACAGGCGCGGCAGGAACCAACCACCCCCGACATCAGGAAACAGGCCAATTCCGGTTTCGGGCATGGCAAACAGGGTGCGCTCGGTCGCCACGCGGTGCGAGCCATGCACAGACAGGCCGACGCCTCCCCCCATGGTCACGCCATCCATGATGGCCAGCACAGGCTTCGGGAACGTCTTCAGCGCGGCGTTCATGCGATACTCGACGTTGAAAAAGGCACGCGCCTCGCTGGCATCGCCGGCGCCGCTTTCGGCCAGCATACGAATATCGCCGCCTGCACAGAAGCCCCGCGTATCGGCTTCATGGTCAATCATCACAAGATAGACAGTCGGATCGTCGGCCCAGCGCTCCAGCGCCGACAGAATTGTCTCGCACATTGGCGCATTCAGCGCATGCAGCGCCTTTGGACGCGTCAGCGTGATCCGGCCCACGCCGCGACGGACGCTGACCGATACCTCATTCGACATAGTCTCTCCCTTCGTCTCCGCCAGCCCTCGCTGGTCTCGTATCTGCGACACTACCCCTACAGGCGTCGGGCCGCCGATCAAGCCCGGAGAGAAGGCTCCTGTCAGCGCGGGGTCAATGCAGAGCACAGCCTTCCAGCGTGATGCGATGCATGACGCGCCGCTGGCCGTGATAATCATTGAGGGCCCAGTGCCAGGTCGCGCGATTGTCCCAGAACGCAACCGATCCGGGCTGCCATTTGAACCGATGCGCAAATTCCTGCTGCATCGCATGCGCGTAGAGTGTGGAGAGTAGTTCCTTCGATTCCTCTTGCGTCATGCCGACGATACCGGTCGTGAAGGCTGGATTGACGTAGAGCGCCTTCTTGCCGCTGAGCGGGTGCGTGATCACGATGGGATGCGTCACGTCTTCCAGCACATCTGCGGCCGCCGCGTTGCCAATCCGGTTCCCGCCCGCATCGGTTGTGTTGTAATAGGTCTCCTTTCCGGTCCCGAAGATATGATGCGCAGAATGAACGGCCCTCATGCCTTTCAGACGCGTTTTCATATCATCGTCCAGGGCATCATAGGCGCGGTACATGCTGGCAAAGAACGTGTCCCCGCCGGTCTCTGGCAGGTCACGCGCAACGAGGATCGAACCCATCGCCGGCTCGACATCGTAGGAATGATCCGTGTGCCATCCGCCACCGATATTGTCTTTCTGGTCCTTCTCTTTCACCACCATCGCGATCTGCGGGTGCTCGGGGTGGGCTGCGAAGAACCGATTCACATTGATCGGAGCCCAGCGCTCGGCAAACCGGATATGGTCCCGCTCGGACAACTCCTGATCCCGGAAGAAGATCACCCCATGCTCTGCATAGGCTGTGCGGATATTCTCGAATTCATGTTCGGTGAGACGACGCAAATCGACGCCGGTAATCTCTGCGCCGACGCCGGGCAGTTCCTCGATATTCATGCTTTCCTCCCGTCGGGCCTTTTGGCCTCTATACGGGAAGTTTACAGCGGCGCACCAAAGGGGGAAATGCCTTCCGCAAGGGAAGCGTTATTGGAGAGGCCCAAGCAGCGTATCGCAATGCCAGCACGATTCCGCACTGCCAGCCCCAATCGGGCTGCCCGGTGGAATGTCCACCGCTGACGACGACGGCAACGCAGCAGGTGACGGCCGATCCAGATGCGCCGCGATACGACGGCCAAGCTCAGCGCGCACCGCGGTGTCGCTGGCCGCCATCCGGCGCTGGCGTTTCGAGAGTCGGTCTTTCAGCGAACTCAGATACGCATTTGTCTGAGCAACCACCTCGGGCGTCGCTGCTGATGATGCAGACAGTTCAATCAGGGTAGAAACATAGCGGATTTGCTCGCGGTGGAGAATGCCCGCTTGTCTTGGTGTCTCCGCACCAGCGAACAGCGTCGCCTCGACCTTGGCAAGAACTTCGCCATAGCCAAGCGCATCCGCATCTCGTCGCTGCGTTTCAATCAGGCGAGCGACACGCTGGGGATGAAAGAGCGCACTCAAAGTCTGCGACGCGGACGTATCCACTGCCGTCAGCAGGTCAAACATCGCGCCTGTCTCGCCCGGGAAATACTCGGCCCCCGCACCCGCACCTCGGAAAGACACAAGCGGCGGCGTCAACAGGTCGAGCGTATCGTTCGGCAGGTCCAGCACCGATGGGTCGAGCGTCGCCACCAGCGCGTCCAGCGCTGCGCGTTGCTGACTGGCCGGGACCGGTGCACCGGCGGCATCCGCCTCACCGGTTTCGGCATAATGGAACTCATACCCGCCAATCATCTTGGCGGCCGCATTCACCTGATACCGATGGTAAAGGTAGATCGGCACGATCACCGCGCGCAGGCGTGAGGTCGGCTCCCCGGACTGCAACACGTTCAAACCGAAGTTTTCCAGTGCGACATCGCGCACCTGCATCACATTCAACAACGACGCGACGGGATCTGCGCCATTGTCCCAAACGCTGGCATAGGGATGCGCCGTACCGACGCCGCGCCCTTGCGGATCATCAATATAGCGCAGCCCGCTGGCGCGTGCGGACTCAAGCAGGGCGTCCCCCGCCGCATTCTCGTCCACACCTTCCGGATACTGCCGATAGAGCCACATCGTGGTAACCTTGTCCCACTCACCGATACCCACATCATAGGCAGCGGAGAAATCGAGATCACCGCCCTGCCCGACGCGCACGAATGGCGCGGGATAATCCATCACCGAAGCGCGATCATTCGACGACGCCGCGAAATTATGCGCGAAGCCGAGCGTATGGCCCACCTCATGCGCCGACAGTTGCCGAATGCGTGATAGTGCAATTTGTACGGGATCATTCGCCTCGCCTGTGCCGGTCTTTTCCGCGCCAGCAAGACCTTCGAAGATCATGCGGTCCTGCCGCACGCGCTGACTGCCGAGAATAACGTTTGCCTTCAGCATTTCGCCCGTACGCGGATCGGTCAGGCCGCCCCCATAGGACCAGCCACGCGTCTGGCGGTGCACCCACTGGATCACATTGTAACGCACGTCCAATGGATGCGCGCCCTCTGGAAGCACTTCAACACGGTAGGAATCGGGGAAGCCCGCCGCTTCAAACGCGTCGGCCCACCAAGACGCCCCCTCAATCAGAGCGTCGCGGATTTCCTGCGGTGCCCCTGAGTCGACATAGAAGACGATCGGCTCTTTCGCCGGGCTGAACTCTGCGGTCGGGTCCTGTTTCTGCAGGCGAAACCGGCGCGCAAAGGACTGGCCGACCTGCCCGGTCAGTGGCGCAGAGAAATCATAATAGCCGACGTCAATCGCGCCGCTGCGCGGATCGAACATGCGCGGCGTATAGCCATCATCCGGCAAGCGCACGAGCGAGGTGTGCTGCACAAGGGTCACGGACCGCGCATCCGCCGCCGTCGCCCAGACTTCTGCTTTTGGTTCATCACTGGTCAGCGTCAGGAAGGCGTCTAACTCGACATTATCGGGAAAGGCCAGCGCAGCCGACACATCCGGCATAGACAGATCCTTTGACACCTGAAACGCGCCGCCCTTGGGGTGTTGTTTCAGGGTGGCGCGCACATCCATCGTGTCGCGCGTCAGATAGGTCGACAGGTCCACCAGCAATTCGCCCTCAGGCCCGGTGCCGAGGATCTCACCCGACCAGACAAAACTCCGCGCAAAGGAATCCCTCACCGCCTTGCGCTCCAGCGGATTGTCCGCGCTCGCGCGATAGGCCCAGTTCTCGATCTCCGCAACGACCTTCTCACCAACCTTGCGGAAGGCCACGATCTCGCCGGCATTGGCGCGTCCCCGGTCTAGGCCGATCGGATTGGAGCCGAGGCCCGCCGTCAGCCCCGTCGCCTGAATGGCGCGAAGGGATACGCCGTCTTCATCAGGCTTAGGCAGCGCGACCAGAACGCGCCCGCCTTCCGCATCGAGGTAGAGATCAACAAACCCGTCCTTGTGGGCCAGCGCCGCAGTCTCGTCCGCCCAGTCGCCCGTCTGCGCCCACGCAAACGGCACAAACAGCGCCGCAACCAGCGCCAAACCAATTCCCTTCAATCCCCGCACGCGACACCTCTTCCAATCCGCCAATACTCGGCCTGCAGGCTGCCGCAGATCGTGGCAGGGTTCAATCGCTTTCGAGGATTCAGGCGCAGAGGTGCGTCAGCCCGCCAGTTCAGCCATCACAGGTCTGCGTATCGCGCATGATGCCGACCTTTGTCACCTTGCCGCTCTTGTTGTCGACGCCGAAATAGATGTCGCTGTAGTCGTAAAGCGTCTCATCGCCCTTGGTGACAACGCATTTCGGCTTGCCATAGGCCCCGCGCGCCAGGATCTGCTCCGCGCCGGTCCCGACACCTATATCCGTGCGATAGCGCGGGTCACGCGCGATGATCCAATAGACCTTTTCATCCGCTGCGATGACGAGGCCGTCATAGGTGTAGGTCGTCGCTCGCGTGCCTTCGATGGGGGTCGTGTGGCGCGGCGTGCCCTTCACGGCAAACAGCTCGATCAGGCTCATGCCCAACTCGACCTCTCCGACGCGCTCACCCCGGACGATTTGATTGTCATTCAGATTGGGCGGCGCACTGGCGCACGCGCCCAGCACTGCAAATCCGGCCACAACCGACAGCTTACGGACCATACGCATTGCGGCCCCTCCTGTTCCTGCACTCTACCAGGACTCAAGAACACCGCAGCCACCGCGCCTTGTCCAGACACGGACGGCATGAATTCAGGCTCCGCACACGCGAAAACGCTATAAATATCGGTAATGTTCGGAAAATTGCCCGAAAGGCCTAGTCCTTCAGCATGTCCCGCGAGATGATGACGCGCATGATCTCGTTCGTACCTTCCAGGATCTGGTGCACGCGCAGGTCCCGCACAATCCGCTCCACGCCATAACCGGCCAGATAGCCATAGCCGCCATGAATCTGCAGCGCGTCATTGGCCACCTTGAACGCCGTGTCTGTCACGAAGCGTTTCGCCATCGCGCACCACCGCGTCGCATCCGGCGCCTTTCGGTCCAGCCGCCCGGCAGCCTCATACAGCATTACCCGCGCGGCCTGCAGCTCGGTCTCCATATCGGCCAGCTTGAACGCAGTGTTCTGAAAGCTCGCAATCGGCTTGCCGAACTGCTCACGCTCCTTGGCATAGGCGACCGCCTTGTCGAGGGCCAATTGCGCCCCGCCCAGCGCGCAGGCGGCGATATTCAGCCGGCCGCCATCCAACCCGGCCATCGCAAAACGGAAACCGTGGCCTTCCTCGCCAATCCGGTTTGCGGCTGGCACGCGCACGCCATCCAGAATGACTTGCGCGGTTGGCTGGTTCTTCCATCCCATCTTGCGCTCATTCGCGCCAAAGCTGAGGCCGGGCGTGTCCTTCTCGATGATGAAGGTAGAGACCCCCTTTGCGCCATCATCAGAGGTGCGCGCCATCAGCACATAGACATCGGACGTGCCCGCGCCGGAGATGAATTGCTTCGTGCCCGTGATGACATAGTCGTCGCCCTCGCGCACCGCCCGCGTCTTCAGGCTGGCGGCATCCGAGCCTGCGCCCGGCTCTGTCAGGCAGTAAGACGCGATCAGCTCCATCGAGGTCAGCCGCGGCAACCAGGCCTGACGCTGCGCATCAGAACCGAACGTGTCGATCATCCAGCTCGCCATATTGTGGATCGAGATGAACGCCGCCGTGGACACATCCCCATAGGAAAGCTGTTCGAAGATCAGCGCCGCATCGGTGCGCGTCAGTGCGCTGCCGCCCACGTCTTCCGACACATAGATGCCCGCAAAACCAAGTTCTGCGGCCTGTTTGATCACATCCACAGGAAAATGGCTGTCGCGGTCCCAGGCCTCGGAATGGGGCTGCAATTGCGCCTCTCCGAACTTCCGGGCCATGTCCTGGATCATCAATTGTTCGTCGGAAAACAAAGCACTCATTGTTAATGACTCGTTTTTTCGCTTAATAAGTTTCAAACGGAATTGATTGAGCGGCACATAAAGTCAATGCAACAGGCCATCACAGCATATGGAATCGACGACGCGCGCGCGTCGGATGTCGACGCGCTGATCGACGTGGATTGTGCCGCCAGCACGCTGTTTGCGCCCACGGGCCTGCTGTCTGAAGAGGCGCTGAGCGATCATGTCCCCGCCGAAGTGCTCACCCACGCCGCGGACACGGGCGACCTGTTCACAGTCCGCGCCGCCGAGGGCGAACCGGTGGGATTCGCGCTCGTCTCCCCGCGGGGCGGCACGCTCTATCTGGACCAGATCAGCGTTCACCCGGACCACGGACGCAAGGGGCTTGGCGCGGCGCTGCTGGGCCGTGTCGTGGATGAGGCCAAGAAGCGCAAGATCCGCCGCATCACGCTCTCCACTTTCCGCGACCTGCCGTGGAACGGCCCTTTCTATGCCCGCCACGGCTTTCGCGAGATCAAGCGCAATGACATGGCCGAGTGGATGCTGGAATTGGAACGCATTCAGGCGCAGGATCTGGACATCACGAAACGCTGTTTCATGGTGCGTAAACTTGGCTGGTTGTAGACGCGTCGTTTTTCCATCATTGAGACTCGCATGACCCATTTTCCCCAGGCCTTCCCGGCCACCCGCATGCGCCGCCTGCGTCAGGCACCCTGGATTCGCTCGCTCGCTGGCGAGAACGTCCTCACCCCGGCAGACCTGATCTGGGCCGTGTTCGTGCATGATGGCGAAGACCGCATGCCCGTCGGCTCCCTGCCCGGCATTGACCGGCTGAGCGTGAAGGACGCCGCCAGGGCCGCCATTCGCGCGCGAGAGCTTGGCATCCCGGCCATTGCGCTGTTCCCCTATATCGGCGCGGACGGTAAGGACGAGACCGGCTCTGGCGCGCTGGACCCGGACGGGCTTGTCCCCCGCGCCCTCAAGGCCATGAAGGATGCCGCGCCGGAAGTCGGCCTGATCACCGATGTCGCGCTCGACGCCTATACCAGCCACGGCCATGATGGCCTGCTGGATGAAGACGGCACAATCCCGAATGATGCGACCACGGAAAAACTGGTCCAGCAGGCGCTGGTCCATGTTGGCGCGGGCGCCGATATCGTCGCGCCGTCAGACATGATGGATGGGCGCATCGGCGCGATCCGTACCGCGTTCGAGGAGGAAGGCTTCACCAACCAGATGATCCTCGCCTATGCCGCCAAATATGCCAGCGGCTTTTACGGCCCCTATCGCGACGCCATCGGCTCGGCCACCGCGCTGAAGGGCGACAAGAAAACCTATCAGCAGGACCCCGCCAATTCAGACGAGGCCCTGCGCGAAGTTGCGCTCGACCTGGCCGAGGGCGCCGACATGGTGATGGTCAAGCCCGGCCTTCCGTATCTGGACATTGTGCAGCGCGTCAGCTCCACCTTCGGTGTGCCGACCATCGCCTACCAGGTCTCCGGCGAATACGCCCAGATCAAGGCCGCCGCCCAGAATGGCTGGATCGACGGCGACCGCGTCATGATGGAGTCGCTCATGTGCTTCAAACGCGCCGGCGCCAGCGGCGTGATCACGTATTTTGCTGAAGAGGCTGCGGAGAAATTGGGCGGGTAGCCTTACGCGGACTCATCCTGAGCGAAGTCGAAGGATGCGAGGGACACAGCGCTCATCTCTTCACCCCGCCAGACGCAGGCGCTTCGGCTGGTCCGGCAGCGTCGCGGCGCGCTGGCTGATCAGGACCGAAGCGAGGATGATGCCGGTGGCCGCTACCTGGCCGGGGCTGAGCGCCTGACCGAGAAACACCCACCCCAGCACCACAGCGGACACAGGGCTGAGAAAGCCCAACGTCGAGATGGCCGACGGCGCGATCCGGTCCACGCCGCGAAACCAGACCGCATAGGTCACCGCCGCGCCGATCAGGCTGAGATAGGCCATGCCGCTCCAGTTGCGCGCGGTGAAGACCGGCACATCCGGCTCGAACACCAGCGCCACCGGCACCAGCAACAGGCCGCCCGCCGTCAGCTGCCAGGCCGTGAAGGTTAGCAGCGGCACGGGTGGACGCCAGCGACGGCTCATCACAGTGCCGCCTGCCATGGCGACAGCCGCGCCGATCCCTGCCGCGATGCCGACCGGGTCCAGCGCCGCCGTCGACGTCAGCAGGAGCAGCGCGACGCCGCCCATGCCAAGCACCGCCGCAAACACGACCAAGATTCGGATCGGGATGCCCAGCATCAGGCGGGACAGGAACACGACGGCCAGCGCCTGCACCGCCCCGACCGTGGCCGCAACACCGCCCGGCAGGCGATAGGCTGACACGAACAACAGGGCCCAGAAGATCGCAAAGTTCAGCGCGCCCAGTACAAGAATGCGCACAATCCAGTCCCGCTCGGGCAATTGCCGCACCAGCAGGAGAAGCAGCAGCCCCGCCGGCAAGGCCCGTAGCGCCGCTATCGTCAGCGGAATATCCGGCGGCAGGAATTCGGTAGTGATGATATAGGTGCTGCCCCATATGACGGGCGCAGTCGCTGTCAGCAGGATATCGGATTTCGTTGGCATGGTGAGGGTTCTCGGGGCAAATCGGGACGCAGGATCGGCCTTGTCAGTGGTCTGAATTCAGCGGGAAGGCGACCGGGCGCATGGGGGCGGCATCCGCGCCGCGCAGCTTGAGAGATCCACCGACAAAGGCGAATTCGAACACTCCGTCCCGTGCCAGGTCTTCGAGGAAGACCAGCTCCATGATCGGCACGCCCATTTGCGCCAGCAGATAGGTGTGCAGCGGCACGTAATTGTTTTCGATCTCGGACGGAAACGCCTCGAAGCTCAGATTGTCCGCCCCGAGGATCATCGCGCCGCCCTCTTCGACAAGGAATTTCGCAGCCTCCAGGCCGAGGCCCGGCGGGTTGGCCATGTAGCGTTGGGCCTCTTCATAGACCTGCATCCGACCGGTCCGGATCAGCACGACATCCCCGCTGCGAAGATCCGTACCCTGCCGGTCAAGCGCAGCCTCGATGTCGGCCCGCGTGATACGGTAACCATCCGGCAGCATGTCGAGGCCTTTTGCGGCGGCGACATCCACCAGCACGCCGCGCGCCACGATTGGCGGGATCGTCTCGGCGCCGGTCTTCATCCATCCCCGGTCGCCCAGATGTTCCTCGGCGCGGAAGCCATTGTAGATTTGCCCGCCAATGCCGAAATGGTTGAACGCGTCGATATGCGTACCGGTATGTGTGTACATGGAAATAGCCGAGCCGGTGTAACCAACATGCCCATTCATCTCCCGGCCCACGCCCATCGGATCGTCGATCTCCGTGCCATGTGGCGTGTGGGTCATCCAGATCTGGTAATACGGGTCCCCCGCAGCCTGCCAACTCGGCATGCCGACAAAATAATCGACTGAAAGATCATAGACCCGCTCGGCAGACACGCGGGACATAATGTCGGCGCGCGAGGCGGGCGTGATCAAATTCAGTCGACCGAGTTCATCCTTCGCGCCCCAGGGGCTTTCGCCCACATGGTTCTGCGCCGAGGCGACGCCGCTCAAGGTCGATCCCACTAACAGGGAGGCCAGGATGTGTTTGATAGTCCGAAAGCTCATGTCGGGCTCCTGTGTCTTCGCTTGGCGGGAAGTTGGAGCTTTTCGTGTCAGGTGATAATTGCTGATATTATCGAAAGACTATTTCCTTTGGGTGGACAATGGACCGTTTCTCCAGCCTCACGGTGTTCCGGCGCGTCGTCGAGCGCGGCAGTTTCAGCGCCGCCGCGCGTGACCTGAACTATTCCAATGCAGCTGTCAGCAAGATGGTGAAGGATCTCGAAGCCGAGCTTGGCGCGCAGCTGATCGTGCGCACCACCCGGTCGCTGCACCTAACCGAGATCGGCCAAACCTATTTCGACCAGGTGTCGGACCTGCTGGACGGGCTCGCTGCGGCCGATGAACAGGTCCGCGCCGACACCGGCACGCCGCGCGGACGGCTCCGGATTGCGGCGCCCATGTCCTTCGGGCTCGCCACGGTGGCGCACATGCTGCCGCGCTTTGCGGCGCGCTATCCGGACATCCGGATCGATCTGGTCATGAATGACCAGTTCGTTGATCTCGTCGATGGGGGATTCGACCTGGCAATCCGCGGCGGCGCGTTGGCGGATTCCAGCCTCAGGGCCCGCAAGCTGCTCGACATTCGTCGCATCGTCTGCGCGGCGCCAGACTATCTGTCCCGCCACACACCGCCCGCCACACCGAAAGACCTCGTCCACCATGCCTGCCTCGTCTATTCCGGGGCACAATCCCCCGACATCTGGCATGTGCACAACGGCGCGGATCAGGCCGCCATCCCGGTCAGGTCCGTGTTTCGCGCCAACAGTTCGCTGGCTGTGCGCGAGGCCGCCCGGTCCGGCCTTGGCATTGCGCTGGTGCCGGACCTCTATGTCCGCGATGCATTGTCGTCTGGCGATCTGGTCCGGATACTTCCAGATTGGGACGGCGCGCCGCACGCTCTGTTCGCCCTTTATCCCGCCCATCGTGAGCAATCCCTGAAGCACCGACTCCTGATCGATTTCCTCGTCGAGGAATTCGCCGGGCTTACATCGGCCCGAGCCTGACGCGATTGTTCGCTCCCGGTGAAGAGTCTTGTTCCGCGATGGCCGCTTTTGCCGCATGCGCCAATGCTTAGTTTGGCCTCCAGTCAATCTGGAGAACCCCATGCCTATACTTGTTTCCATCGTCTACCATTCCGGCTATGGCCACACATCCGTCTTGGCCCGGAGCGTTGAGTCCGGCGTCGTCGCCACGGACGGCGCTGACCCGCACCTCATCGATGTCACACAAATGACCGACCGGTGCTGGGAAATCCTGGAAGCATCCGATGCCATCATCTTCGGTTCGCCCACCTATATGGGCGCAGTTTCCGGCCCCTTTAAAACCTTCATGGACAAGACGTCCGGCATCTGGTTCCAGCGAGGCTGGCAGGACAAGCTCGCCGCCGGCTTTACCGTGTCCAGCTCACAAGCCGGCGACAAGTTCGCCACGCTCAGTCAGCTTGCCACGCTGGCCGCCCAACACGGCATGCTCTGGGTCAGCCTCGGCCTTGCGCCAGGCAACAACGCCTCCACCGCCTCGATCAATGACATCAACCGGATAGGCGGGTCTCTAGGCGTAATGGCGCAGGCGAATGCGGATCAGGGCGGGGATGTTGCGCCGCCAGCGGCAGACCGGGAAACCGCCCGCCTGCTGGGTCAGCGCGTTGCCGGGTTGGCGGTCCGGTTCGCCCAGGCCGCCCAGCTCGAAGTTGTAACGATCTGACGGCTTATTCCGCCAATCCCTCAAAATACCTCATCAGCATTTGCAGCGTCAGCTCCCTTGCGCGCTCTGGTGGTTTGCCGATCAGTGTACCGAGGGAGGGGCCGAACAGGCCGGTACCGAGGGCGAGGGTGACGCTCATCAGGATCATGTCTTCGGCAAGCTCTGACGGGATGCCGCCCTGCGAGATCTTTTTCTGCGCGACATCCCGAACCGCCTCGCGCACCACGGTCAGGCGGCTGGTCTCGTCCGTCAATTCCAGCCAGGCGGCAAGCCGCGCCGCGCCGCGTGACTCCAGCGCATCGAACAGGGTCTTCAGGCCCTCGGCCCGCGCCTTTGCCGGGGCGTCGACGGGAATTTCAATTGCCATGATCGCGTCCACAAGGTCTGCAATCATCCGCTCCATGAGGGCTTGCTGCACGGCGTCGATGGAGCCGAAATGATGCAGCACGGTGGCATTCGCCACGCCCGCTGCTTTGGCCACATCTGCCAGGCGCAGCGTCTGCGGCCCCTGTTCCACAAGCAGCGTCTCCGCCGTCGCAAGGATATTGGCGCGCGATTCCTCCGGCGTACGACGGATTCGGGGTGAGGTGTCTTTTTTCTTTATTGACATTTTTGTCAGTAGTGTTACCTGTTGCGACAAGACGATTGCCAGTTCTGTACCAGAAAGCAGTAAACACAATGACGCGCAAACGCACCCCCGAAGACATCACGATCCAGCCGCGCAATCTGCGCTTTGACATGACCGCCGCGGAGGATGGCCGCCCCTGGCTGGACGGAAACCCCGTCGCCACCGCCGTTTACAACGCCATGTCGCTGACCTTCCCGGAGGGCGAGCGCATGTTCGTGGACGCGGTAAAAGCCTATCGCGGAGAGGTTTCGGGCAAGCTGGCCGACGATGTGCAGGACTTCATCACGCAGGAAGCCATTCATTCGCGTGAACACCACTTGCTGAACAACAAGATCGACCGCGAGAAATACCCCGTCGCTGACATCGAAGCGGAGGTGTTGGAGCGGGTAAATTTCGGCCGCGCCGGTGGGCCGATGCGCATGCTGATGGCCACGATCTGTCTGGAGCATTTCACCTCAATGATGGCCGATTTGATGTTCGATGCCGACATCGACGGTGTACCGATCTTCAGCCAGACCGACCCGGCGCTGGAACGCCTCTGGCGCTGGCATGCCATGGAAGAGACAGAGCACAAGGCCGTCGCCTATGACGTGTTCCTTGAGGTCACCAAGGGGTGGCCTTCGCTGAAGCGCTATTTCCGGCGCAGCCTGTCCATGCTGCTGATCACGAAACACTTCACCGCCAATATCGCCAATTTCTCCGCCATGCTGCTGGAGGCTGACGGCTATACGCGCGAAGAGGCCGACCGGGCCGTGAAGGAATTCCTCTGGAAGAAACCGGCCCTGTTCGGACGCGGCTGGAAGGTCTGGCTGTCATGGTTCAAGCCCGGCTTCCACCCTTGGGACCATGACAATCGCCACGCCATGGATGACTGGAAAGAGGCGCTCACGCCTGTCCCGGCAGAATGATCCGTCAGGTGGCGGCCTCGCGCGCCAATTGCTCGAACGGCTCGATCAAATCATCCACAAAGGCGGTCAGCTCTGCGCCGGACAGCCCCCGTTGCAGCTCAATCTGCAGGGCGGTCAGCGCAGCCTGGTAACGCCGGGCCAGCCGGGCTGTATCCGCCGTGTGCGGCAAATCCCCGGCTTCCTTCGCCGCGCTGAATCCCGCCTCGAACTCAGCCTTCATCCGGTTCAGATAGTCCCGCGCAGGGCCTGAAATCTCTGAATCCGTCGCCGTGGCTTCCAGCAGGGTCTTGAGCAGCAAGCAAGCATGCACCCGCGCGCCGGGCGCATCTTCGGCATAGGCCCGCAGGAAGCTGGTCAGCCCCGTGAGGGGCGCGGCCGCCCCTGCCATATGCGCGCGAAACCCGGCCTGCATCTTTTCGAAATACCGCTCCATTGCTGCAAGGAACAGGGCCTGCTTGCTCTTGAAGGCGGCATAGATGCTGCCCGGCCGCATGTTCAGCGCGGCTTCGAGATCCTTCAGCGATGTCGCGTGATAGCCCTTCGACCAAAACAGGCGAACAGCGGCCTCCAGCGCGGCATCCCGGTCATAGGCAGGCATACGTGTCATGCCCTCAAGATAGGGCCTTCGGGCGCGCTTGTCTTGCGCCGCCGCTCACATTTGAGTGATCACTCAAAAAAAGATCTTGGTTTCACGGCGCGGCCTCCCAGATGAGCTGGGCCCCGACGAACGGGCACACAAACACTCAACGCAAGGAGCCCCCCAGATGACCGATTTCACCCTCCACACCGAAGACACCGCCCCCGCAGAAAGCCGCGAGATCCTCGCTGGCGCCAAGAAAAGCATGGGCATCGTCCCGAACCTCTACGCCGTCATGGCCGAAGCGCCGGGCCTGCTGAAAGCCTACAAGGAACTGGGCGATCTGTTCCAGGCGTCCAGCTTCGACAAGGACGAGCTGACCGTGGTGTGGCAGGCCATCAATGTCGAGCATAGCTGCCACTATTGTGTCCCCGCGCACACCGCGATCGCAGGCAGCATGGGGGTTAGCCAGGACATCACGGACGCCCTGCGCAACGAAACGCCCCTGCCAAGCGACAAGCTGGAAGCGCTGCGCACCTTCACGCTCAGCGTCGTACGCAATCGCGGCAATGTAGACGACGCCGCTGTGAAAGCCTTCCTCGATGCAGGCTACACCCAGCGACAGATCCTCGAAGTCGTGCTCGGCGTCGCCCAGAAGACGATCTCGAACTACACAAACCACCTCGCACAAACGCCGGTGGATGCGCCGTTCGCGAAATTCGAATGGCACAAGGCCGGCTAACCCGCCGCCTTGAGCTGGCCGGTGCGGTCCCCCTCCCGCACCGGCCTTTTTTCAGTTTGCCGCCTCTACGCGATACAACGCCTTCAGCTCAACGGTCGGAGCAAAACCCGGCTCAGCGTCGAGGGCACGCTCCATCGCTTCATAGGCAAGCGCATATTGCCCGAGATCATGATGGGCGAGCGCCAGATTGTGGAAATACTGCGCGCGGTTTTCCGAGGCCGGTGCCTCGGATTCAGTCAGCACCCGCAAGGCCAATTCGGGCTTGCCGGAGCTAAGATAGACTGCCGCGCAGCTTGTCGCCGTGTCCGCCCCCGCATCATGATAAGCCAGTGCGCGGACGCAGTCTTGCTGTGCCAGGTCGAGCTGCCCCGCGCGCCGGTAGAGTATTGCCCGATTGGTCAGCCCCGCCATGAGCAATCGGGCACGCGGCGGATCGCCCTCCACAAGCTCCGTACACGCCTCTATGCCCCGCAGACCAGCCGCTCCAGGCTTCTGGACCGCATCGAAGCACCTCTCCACATGCGACGCCTCTCCCATCAGTGAACGCACATACACGCCTGAGGGGTCTGCGATCGCGGCTTGCGTGGCCAGAGCCGCTGTGACGCTGCAGAGCCCACCTGTCTTGAGCAAAATTTGTCTCCAATTCATCGGTCCGGACTCCTGTGCCTTTTTGTTGGAAGACCAAAACCTAGGGGATTGTCTGACCGAACCGAATTGGCAATAATGACAATATATGGTTGATTTCCGCCAAATCGGAGGCGCGCTTGCCAGACATGACCCAACAGGCCCCTCATTGTATCGTCGCGCTTGCGTATGAGGGGCTGTGGCCGCTCGAATTCGGCATTGCGGCAGAGATATTTGGCTGGTCCCGGCCGGAACTCGACACCGACTGGTACGATTTCCGGGTAGTCTGTTCAGAAAACGTATCCCGGGCTGTGGGGGGATTCACGCTTACCTCGCCTTACGGGTTGGACAGCCTGCAGGACGCGGACACCATTATCGTTCCGGGGTGGCGCAATGTCGGAGAGCCCCCTCTGGCCGAGATCCAGAATGCCCTGATCTCGGCCCATGAGCGGGGGGCACGACTTGTTTCCTATTGCAGCGGCGCGTTCGTGTTCGCGCATTCCGGCTTGTTGGATGGGCGACGCGCGACAACACATTGGCGATACCTGCCGATGATGAGAGACCGGTTTCCCCTGATCGAGACGCAGGAAGACGTGCTCTACGTCCACGACGCCAACATCATCACATCCGCTGGCAGCAGCGCTGCAATTGATGCGAGCCTTCACGTCATTCGGTGTGACCACGGCTCGGCCATCGCGAACAAAATTGCCCGCAGCCTGGTTGCGCCCCCTCATCGGGATGGAGGCCAGTCCCAATATGTTGAAGCCCCGATACAGGAACGGCCAGGCACATCGATTGCGTCTGTCCTGGATTGGGCCCGCGAGAATCTGGACAAACCCTTGACCGTGACCGAACTGGCCCAACATGCCGGCATGAGCGAGCGGACATTCCTCCGGCGCTTTCGCGACGGCACTGGAACCACACCGCTCAAATGGCTGCGCAGTGAAAGAGTGTTCAGAGCCATGAGCTTGCTGGAATCTACCCAGATGGATACTGCAGACATTGCCCATCAATGTGGTTTTGGCGCCACTGACACTTTCCGCGCCGTCTTCCGTCAGGTTTCGGGCACCTCGCCGCTTGCCTATCGCCAGCGGTTTGATGCGCGAGACGGCTGATCCGACCTTGCCGAAGGCGGTGAGGCTTGGAATGTAGGGGTATGACCAAGCTGCTCATCATCTATCATTCCCGCACTGGCGGCACGCGCCAGATGGCAGAGGCCGCTGCCGATGCCGCGGGCGCAGAGACCGGCACCACGCTGCAGCGCGCCGAAGATACCGGGCCGGAAGACCTGTTGAACGCAGACGGCTATCTTTTCGCAGCGCCGGAAAACCTCGCCGCCCTGTCTGGCGCGATGAAGGAATTCTTTGACCGCTGCTACTATCCGGTTCTGGGCAAGATCGAAGGCCGCGCCTATGGCCTGATGATCTGTGCCGGCTCTGACGGGGAGAACGCCGCGAAACAGGCCGCACGCATCGCCACGGGCTGGCGCCTGAAACAGGTGCAGCCGCCCCTGATCATCTGCACGCATGCGCAAACCGAAGCCGAGATCCTGGCAGAGAAGACCATCCCTGACGCAGACCTTGCCAAATGCCGGGAGCTTGGCGCCGCCCTGGGCGCTGGAATTGAAATGGGCGTATTCTGAATATCCCGCCCTATCCCCACTTTTATGGGTAATTCGCCTTGAAATCATTGCGCAAAAAATAAACTCATCCCACACCGTCCGAACCCGGCCTATAGTCAGCTTCATGATTGAGCCGCGTCATCTTCGATACTACGCCTTTGTCTGGCCCCTGTTCTGGCCAGTCCTGTGGCTCAATCTGCGCCGGCTTACCGCTTGGCAGAAACAAACGCGCCGCGTTGTTCTCATTCGCATCGACCGCTGCGGCAATCTTACCATTCAGGCGATGGCCGATGCGCCAAATCCCGGCCGCTACCGGTATACGCCGCCTGCTGTTCCGGCATGGCAGCGCCCTTCGCGTTGGAGCGACCTGCCTGAAACCATTGTCGATGACATGGCACAATTGGAAACCGTACATAGCGCGTGGGCCGGGGCTCCGCAGACCCAAATTGCAGCGACGGCCCCATTCATCCTGCACGACACGTCCTGACACGGATTTTCATCTGAACTCAGTCATACTTTACCGGATGGCCTCGCCAGTCCGGGCAAATGTGCTGCCTGAAACGAAAACGGCGGCGCTCCTCTTTGGAACGCCGCCGTCTTTAAGTCTGATGCGGGGAAAACTACGCCGCTGCGTCGATCTTCACCAGTTCGATGTTGAAGGTCAGGTCCTGACCGGCCAGCGGATGGTTCGCGTCCAGCGTCACCGTGCTGTCGTCAACCGCGGTAACCGTGACCGGGATGACCTGTCCGTTCTGCGTCTGCATCTGAAGGCGGGTGCCGGTTTCCAGCGGGATGTCAGCCGGAATGTCTGCGCGCGGCACGGCCTGCGTCATTTCCGGATTAACCTGCCCATAGGCTTCGTCACAGGCAACGTTGACGGTCTTCTTGTCGCCGACAGTCATGCCCGGAATGGCAGAATCGAGGCCCGGAATGATCTGGCCCGAACCGACCTGAAAGCTCAGCGGCTCGCGGCCCTCGGAACTGTCGAATGTGGTGCCGTCATTCAGCGTGCCTGTGTAATGAATGTGTACGGTATCGCCCGTTTTCACTTGCGTCATGGTCTCTCTCCAGGATTTGGTAGGTGGATTTCAGAGGCCGCGGCGCGCGCACGGGTGCTCTGTCGAACTCACGCCATACCTAGGCGATCTGAGGCAGATGTAAACCCGAGCGGTGGGAAAAGGCCCGGCGATGAGCCGGGCCAGTACATTGATCAGTATACGAAAACTGCTTTGATGTTGACGAATTCCTTCATGCCAAAGCCGCCATGCTCGCGGCCATAGCCGGAATCCTTCACCCCGCCGAACGGCATGTTAGGCGTGGCAATGCCATAGCCATTGATCATCACCATGCCGGTGTCGAAATGATTGCAGGCCAGCTCGATTGCCCGGTCTTCATTGGCGGAAAAGATGCCGCCGCCGAGGCCGTAACGGCTGTCATTGGCAATGCGCATGGCGTCTTCATCATCCTTCGCGCGGATAACAGAGGCCACGGGGCCGAACAATTCATCGTCATAGGCTGGCTGGCCGGGTGCAACCTCGGTCAGCACGGTGGCAGGGTAAAATGCGCCCTCGCCATCCGGCAC
>Ga0114906_1000066_pt1 | contig 68152 bp, 85 predicted proteins | sample MalvirDeepMed_M9_FD_89687 | JGI IMG/M metagenome (GOLD analysis project Ga0114906, IMG submission 89687) | Marine viral communities from the Global Malaspina Expedition - Malaspina viral metaG DeepMed_M9 | ecosystem: Environmental > Aquatic > Marine > Oceanic | place: Mediterranean Sea...
AGGTATTCAAGGTTCTCAAGGTTCTCAAGGTACGACAGGTACAACAGGAACACAAGGTAATACAGGTACACAAGGTAATACAGGAACACAAGGAACTACAGGAACACAAGGAACAACAGGTACTCAAGGAACAACAGGTACTCAAGGAACAGCAGGTTCTGGTGGTGGTTCAGGTACTCAAGGTACACAAGGTACACAGGGTACTCAAGGTACACAAGGTACTACAGGAACACAAGGAACTACAGGGACACAGGGAACTACAGGAACACAAGGAACTACTGGAGCTCAAGGTACAACTGGAACACAGGGTACTACGGGAACTCAAGGAACTCAAGGAACACAGGGAACTGAGGGACTATTCGGTGGTAACAGTATAGAATTTAATTATAGCAGTTTCGATATTACTGCTGGCTCTCCCGGCCAAACTAATGTCGGATTTAATATTGCATTGCCCGGAGGTGGTGGTACACCTAATTATGGTTTAATTTCTAAAGTTGGTATTTCTGACTTTGATATTAACACTACAGATGTCAGTGATTGGAACGATTCACTGGATGATGGTACTAGCACAGTAAGAGGGCATTTACGGATTTTTAAGACTGATGATTCAAATAAATATGTTACTTTTAACATTACAGGGTCTAATGTAGCTGGAGGAGTAGGTGTTACAGCTTACGAGGAAGTACAAGTACAGTATGTTGATAATAATGGTTTTTTCACAAATGGTGATGATATTGTTGTTTCATATGTAAAAAGTGGTGACTTAGGAACGCAAGGAGCTACAGGTACACAAGGTAATACAGGAACACAAGGAACTACAGGTACACAAGGTACAACTGGTACACAGGGAACTACAGGAACTCAGGGAACAACTGGAACTCAGGGTACAACTGGTACTCAAGGTACTACAGGTACGCAAGGAACTGATGGAACACAAGGAACAACAGGTACACAAGGTACAACTGGTACTCAAGGAACTACAGGAACTCAAGGTACACAAGGAACACAAGGAACTACAGGAACTCAGGGTACAACTGGAACTCAGGGTACAACTGGTACTCAAGGTACTACAGGTACGCAAGGAACTGATGGAACACAAGGAACTCAAGGTATCAAAGGAGATACAGGAGACACTGGAGCTCAAGGTACAACTGGTACTCAGGGTACAACAGGAACACAAGGAACTACAGGTACACAAGGAACAACAGGAACACAAGGAACTGATGGAACACAAGGTACACAAGGAACACAGGGTACAAATGGTACTCAAGGTACTACTGGTACTCAAGGAACGACAGGAACACAAGGAACTACAGGTACACAAGGAACAACAGGAACACAAGGTACTGTTGGTGCTACTGGTGGTGGAGGTGCTACTGGTTCTCAGGGTATCAAAGGTGATACTGGAGATACTGGTTCTCAAGGTACTACAGGTACGCAGGGAACTACAGGTACGCAGGGAACTACAGGTACACAAGGTACAACAGGTACACAAGGAACTACAGGAACACAAGGTACTCAAGGTGCGATAGGAACTACTGGTTCACAAGGAACTACAGGAACTCAAGGTACAACTGGTACTACAGGAACTCAAGGTAATACAGGAGCTACTGGCGCACAAGGAACTACAGGAACACAAGGAACTACAGGTACGCAAGGAACTGATGGAACACAAGGTACAACTGGAACTCAAGGTACTGCTGGTACAGTTACAGGTGGTTCACAAGGTGCTGTTGGTACACAGGGAACTGATGGAGATACTGGAAGTCAAGGAACTACAGGTACACAGGGTACAACTGGTACTCAAGGTACTACAGGAACTCAAGGTACTGTTGGTGCTACTGGTAGTGGAGGTGCAACTGGTTCTCAAGGAACTACAGGTACACAAGGTACAACTGGTACACAGGGAACAACAGGTACACAAGGAACTACAGGAACTCAGGGTACAACTGGCTCTCAAGGTACTACAGGTTCTACTGGTAGTGGAGGTGCAACTGGTTCTCAAGGAACTACAGGAACTCAGGGTACAACTGGTACACAGGGAACAACCGGTACACAAGGAACTACAGGTACACAAGGAACTACAGGAACTCAGGGTACAACAGGAACACAAGGTACAACAGGAACACAAGGTACAACAGGAACTACAGGAGGCACAGGAAGTCAAGGAGCTGCTGGAAGTAATGGTGGTACAGGAAGTCAAGGTACACAAGGAACATCTGGTGGTTCAGCATCTCAGGGTACAACAGGAGCTACAGGAACACAAGGAACTACAGGTACAACAGGAAGTCAAGGTACAACTGGAACTCAAGGAACTAATGGAACTACAGGAAGTCAAGGTACAACAGGAAATACTGGTACTCAAGGTACTCAAGGTATTAAAGGAGATACAGGTTCTGGTGGAGCTACTGGTTCACAAGGAACTACAGGTACAACAGGAAGTCAAGGTACAACTGGAACTCAAGGAACTAATGGAGCTACAGGAAGTCAAGGAACTACAGGTACAACAGGAAATACTGGTCCTCAAGGTACTCAAGGTATAAGAGGATTAGAAGGAGCACAGGGTGCTCAAGGAATATCTGGTGGTTCAGCATCTCAAGGTACACAAGGAACACAAGGAACTACAGGTGCTGGAGGAGGCACAGGAAGTCAAGGTACAGCAGGTTCTAATGGTTCTACAGGTACACAAGGTACAACAGGAAGTACAGGAAGTACAGGAAGTACTGGTTCTCAAGGTACAACAGGAACTCAAGGTACACAAGGTGTTAGAGGTCCTATAGGTTCAACAGGACCACAAGGAACTAATGGTTCTACAGGTTCACAAGGAACTACAGGAGCTGGAACACAAGGAACTGTAGGAGCTCAAGGATTACCGGGAGACCCCGGAACACCGGGTGGTGCAGGTTCACAAGGTACACAAGGTATTAAAGGAGATACTGGTGGTGGAGGTTCTCAAGGTACTACAGGAACACAGGGAACTAATGGTTCTACAGGAACACAAGGTACTACAGGAGCTGGAACACAAGGAACTACTGGTTCTGGTGGTGGTACAGGTTCTCAAGGAACTGCTGGTTCAAATGGTTCTGGAGGTTCACAAGGTTCTCAAGGTACAACTGGTGCTACTGGTGGTGGAGGAGGTGGAGGTGGTACTACACTTTCACACGGAGGTTCTGGAGGTGCATCATATAACGTACCCGGACCGGGAGCTCCAGTATCATCTATGACATCTGGTGCACCATTAGAAATGTTTGATATGGCTGGCGGAGGTTTCGTAGCTAATGGTTACGTTCACGGAACAATAGGTGGAGTGGTCTATTATTGGCCATCATGGACAACATAATGACGATAGCTTTAAATACAATGAGGAGATATATTTAATATGAAGGTTGAAGAACGTGATGAACTTTTAGTCCGAATGGATGAAAGAGTAAAGACTGTCTATAATAGAATGGATAGATTCGAAACGCTTTTCACAAATCACTTAGCACATCACGAAACGTGGGAAAAGGAAATGAATACCGAACTGAGGTGGGGTATTGGTCTTTTAACTACTGTCGTGGCTGGGTTAATCGCAGCAATGAGGTTTATGTAATATGGCACTAGATATAACTTGGAACAACGTAATACGCACACGCACCCGCTTGTTAGCAGGGTCATCGCCTGATGAGGTAGATATTGATACATTAGATATTACTTTAGATATGGCAGCGGAATGGTTTCAAGACCAAACTGGTTTAACTTACACACTTAACGCAGAGAATTCTTATGATAATGCAGTAATGTATTATGCATGTTACCTTTTATGTATGGTTCAAAATGGAGTTGGAATAGAAAGAATACAAGTAGGAGATACTTCTGTTTATTATGATAACGCAGATTATATTCATTTCAAAGAATTGGCAGACCAAACATTATTAATAAAACTTGGATTGAGCATAAAAAGAACTTCTTACAATGCTTCACCATGGTTGGGAACAGTCAACTGGAAGAAGAACGTCGTGGGAGTGGATGGCACTTTGAATATGTATCCACCTGTTGACGGGGTGGACTGATGAATGACTACAACTTACTTCAACAACTATAATAGAGTAAAACCCGGACATATAAACTTTCCAAGAGTATTAAGAAACTTTAATCAAAAAACAGGACAAGTCAGAGGTATAGTATGGCATTCCCCTACACAATACGCTACAGATGCTTATGGAATACCAACTACAGTAATTAACAGACAACAAATGGAAGTTCCTGATTTACTTGCTAAAATACAACCTGTCACTACTAAAGATTTCCAACTTGCTAAAGAAGGTAGGTGGATAACTGGTGCAGCTAAGATTTTTATACCAAGTATGGAATGGTTATTTAAACATTATTCTATCAGTAGTGGGTTAGGTGGTTTTCAGTCTAATTATGGTCAAGGAAATAGAATAAGACCATGGGACCCTGAAAATGGTAATCAGCTTCCAATGGCTATAGATGGTTTGATGGATAATGTATTTTATGATAAAGAAGCAGATATATTAGATTGGAGATATATAATAGAAAAGTCAGGTTCTACAAATTGGAGTGCAACTACAAATTATGCAACTCAGCTAGGTAGTGATTGGGGTTTATTTACATCAGATGCATCTAACTCAGTTACTCTCAGTTCAGATAACGATTCTATTACTATAGTAGTATCTGGTACAAGCAACAGTAATACATCAGGAACTATTTTCTTTTACAATGGTGAAATGTGGCCAGCACTTAATGCAGCTAATCGATTCTCCTTTGAATATTATACACCAGTTACAAGTTCTACTTCAAAAGCAGTACAATCCATGACTCCACTGATTATGAGAGTTAACGGAGCAGCTACTGGGTATGATTATCAATATATTAAATATGGTTACACAGGTAACACAACACAAGGTCTAAGTACAACACAAGCTTCAGGAGAATGGCAAAAATATGATTTACCTTTTAATTCTGGTTCAGTATTAGCTAACTCAGTAGGAACTACAACAGGTTCTCAGTTAACTACCTCAGTTCGTACAGGGATGAGTTCTTGGTTAAGAGAATCTACAGATGGTAAAGGTCAGACTTATGGTCAATCATATTCTGCTATACGAGATACACCTAACACAGGTAGTTTAAATAATAATGCAGCTGCTACTTACCCATGGGCTATATTAAGTGGTTCATCAAATGAGTATTACTTTGGTATGAGATTTAAAACTCCTGCCCTATCAGCAGGACATACAGCAACAATTAAACTGAGAAACTTTAAATGGTATAGAGCTATTCCATGGTCAGTTCACTCAGTTAAAGAGCTAGCAGACTATCAAGTATTAAATTGTGTTAGAGATGATGGACAAAGTCTAAATCAACAAGTAGCACAAGCAGAAGGAGTACAACCGTTATGATTTATGCAGCAGAAATAGAAAGAAGAACAATTATGGTGTTTACACAAGCTAATTGGGATAAGATGCCCGATTTCGCAAAACAAGCTTACCTTGATGACCCTTACTGTGAAGTAGAGGTAGTATAATGGCAGCTCCAGACCATCTAAATGAGATAGAGCGTAAACTTATCGATAAGCTCCGTACAGGCACTTACTCTACTAATAACGTCGGGGGCACAGCGACAGCATGGACAGACGGCAATGTTAATGTCTTTGGACAATGGCCCGCTACAGAATCATGCAAATACCCGTGTATCATAGTAGAGCACGTAGCTAATGGCTTAGAAGAGCAATTCTTTGGGCGCCATTTATCAGGTACCGCTGTAGGTGAAATTATGGGAGTAGGCTATGATATGTATGTAGCAGTGGATAACGACAGCCAATTTAGCGTTACGACAGCAGGCGGAACTGCGGTTTATAAAGGCAGACGTTTGCATAATTATCTCATGCAAAATTGCGCTAATATTCTTATGGATACTGACTTCAGTGGCACTAACACAGAGATAATAGAAAGACATTTTGCAGGCTTTAGGGAAATAATATTCGACCCTACTACAGAAATATGGTACGCAGTCTGCTCTATGATTATTACATTTAAGAATGACCGTCCTAACTGATGGCATACGAACAGTCTGATTTATACACATATCATGGTAGTGATTACTATAAGAACTCTCAAGATGTATTAACTGTATTAGAATCAGGTTTTTATCCTTATGTACCTTTTACGAAAGGTATGGAGTTAAGATTACACAATCAAATTATACAAGCACAACCCGGAGGACTTACACAACAGAGTTATGAGATGCAGTTAGCTAATTATGAAGCTTCTGTAGAAGACCCTGTCAATAAGAAACTAGACCAAACGATTGCTACTAGTATGGGTCTGAAAGGAGATATGAGGAAAGCAGGAGTTGAAATAGGTAATAGACTATCTAATGTAGTTACAAATAAACAGACTTCTTTTGCTCAAGGTATACCACCTCGTTTAACCAACCGTCCTATTAATATCCCCGGAGAAATTGCAGTAGATGTAGTAGCTCAAAACATATTTGATAAGATGGCAGCTAGAGATAAAAACTTTGGTAGAGAGTTCGAACTTGGTGCAAAGTTACCTAAAGATGCATTACAACAAGGTTTCGATTACGACCCTGAAAAAGCAGGTGATGAATTTGCAGTTATATTAGAAACTCTTAAAAACAAAGGTGTTGCGAAAACAAACAAAGTAGTAGGAGTAGAAACAACTATAGCTAGAGGTGGAAAGTATTTCCAACAAATAATGAATCAAGGATATAAAGGAGCTGAGTCTATGTCACAAGAGATGTGGAAGAAAGGAGTTAAAGATGTAGATGCGTTTACTAAAAGGTTAACTGGAAAGTATGGTAATACTAATGATTTAAAAAAGATAAGAGATTCAATTAAATCAGATGATAAGTCATCTAAACATATGGGTGAATCCTTAAATCTTATTGAAAGACAGGTATTAGACCGTTTGATAGGTATAACGTCTGTAATAGGACAAAACCCAGAAAAAGACAGATATCTATATCATATGCCTTTAAAAGGAGATGATGGTTTATGGACTAAAGCAGGTATATTAGTTATAGGTATTAAAAAGGTTGGTGGTAAGTATGAAGGGTTTGCTAAAGATGGAGGTATGTTTGATATGGGTGTGTTTGGAACTTTAGATAATTTAATCTTAATGCAAGCGCAAGTTTCTAATTTAATTTCAAAAGCTGAAGCTAACGTTATAGGTAATATGGCAATGGCAGCAACAAGTAACGAAGCAATATCTAAATTTGCTGATGATGTAGCTATTGGTGCAATAAGTCAAAAAACTGTAGAAATGGCTTCTGAATTTGATGGAGCTATCAATGTAGCTAGAGTTCTCAGTACGAAACAGTTAGCTACTGCTATTATAGAATCTTTCGAAAACTATTCAGACATGGTAGTAAAAAATCCATTGTTCGCAAATGTAGTTAAAGAATCATTAGGTAAATCTAATAATTTATCTCAAACATGGAAAGAAAGAGCATACAGAGCATTACCAAGATGGAGGAACGGTGCAGGGTTTACATCTATGTCTTTTGATGACACTGGAAGTAATCCTGAAGGTGCATGGGCAGAGTCTATGAAACCTAATTGGAACAAGGATACAGGTAAAGGTGTAAACTTAGCTATATCACCTTATTTCTTAGAGAGTAAAAAGAGAATAGCTCAAAAGTTTGGTGAAGGTAGGCTAACAAAGTCAGGCCGACGCCTCCCAGAGAGCTCTGGAATCAAAGGATAGAGAGAAAGCTTTATATACTATTCCGACGTTATTTAATACTAGTGTAATGTAATGTCAATTGTCTAGACAACAATAAGGAGCAAATAAATATGGTATATTTCCTAGGAAGAGACGTCAACGTCGGTATAAGCACCGAGTCAACTACGGCTACTGAAAATGTTTCAGTAAGCACGCTTAAATGTGTTTCTGGTTCGGCCAGTGGCATTATTTTCGCCGCAGATATGAATGGTACTACATTCGCATCATTTACAAGCGGAGATGGGCTGGTGGACGATTTGATTGGCGTAGACATTAGCGTTGGCGCTATGGATGAAGATACTGCTTTCATTGGCCAGAAACAAGGCTCGAAAGTAGAAATAAAAAAAGAGATTACAGTATCTCTTACACACAAAAAAGCAAATGATGTGTGGGACATTATATATAATGGACCTTCACAAGCCGCATCATTAGAAGACTTTGCAGCAGACCAAAACTTTGGTGCAAGATGGGGATTAGACGACACAAGTGGTAGTCCTTTTTTAGGTGTAGGATTGAGTAATCCAAAGGATGTTATAGTTAACGGTTCAACAAACGTTTGCTATGGATATCGCATACACGTACAATTAAAGAGCGGAGCAGGAGCTGGAACTACAGAAACAATTTCCATTCCTAACTGCTGTATAACAGGTTACACTGTCGGACTTAACGCTGACGGAGTAACTGAGGAAACATTAGAATTTACTACTCAACAATCAATGTTGAATTCAGTAGGTAATAATATTAATAACACACTAACACCACAGGCAGGTTTCTAAGCATGTACTTTTTAGGAAGAGATGTAGACGTTTATGTCACAACCGAAGCACCATCTGGCGCTTCTGCAACTGGTGTTTATGTTACAGCTAACGGTGCCCTTGCGCTTGCAAGTGGCAGTGGAGATGTTTTAGCTTTCTTACCATTAAACAGTGGTACGACCTCTAACGCATCTAAAGATGTAACTGGTGTTGATTTATCAATTGGAGCAGTTGATGAAGATATTTCTTATTTCGGTATCCGTTCAGTCGGTAAAGCTGAAATCAAGAAAGAAACAACTGTTTCGTTAACAATGAAGAAAAGCAACAACGTATTCGACTCTATTTATAGTGGAGCTCGTTTCGGTGTATCTGGTTCCTCTGTAGGTAACGCACTTGCAGATGGTTTAGAAATGCCTAGTAATCAAAAAGTGGCCGCAGCTATCTCATATGGATATAGAGTGCATGTTGTATTGAAAGATGCAACTGAAACATTCACTATTCCAAACAGCTGTATTCAAGGACACACTGTATCCATCAACGCTGATGGAACCACAGAAGAAACATTGGAATTTATGTCTTATGTTAGCCCGCTCATAACAAGTGGTGCAGCAGCAGATATAACTGGCGCAACTGCCAGAACCGCAATATAAGCAGGACTGGGGGTGTGATACCCCCTCCTCCTTAGGAGAAAAATAAATGACAGAAAACGAAGTCGAAGAAATAGAAGAAGTAGAAGAAATGGACACATGGTCCATGGATGATTTGGTAGGACTAACAGAAACTGTACAACACGATAGTATTGAATACCGTGGAAAACAGTTGAAGTTCCATTTTTGTGAATTAACAGAAAAAGAAGAACCAAAATTTAAAGCACTACCAGATAGCGCAAGCGAACAGAAGAAAATGGATATGTATCAAAAGTTAGGTGCCGAAAGGTGTTTAAGAATGATATTAAAAGCAAACGAAAAGAACCCAGAAGATATCACAATAGAAGAATCACACTGGTTAAAGCTTCCAACAACATTACGTTATGGAATAGCAACTAAGATGATGAACATTGAAACGGAAGTGAAAGCAAATTTTACTCCCTGATGCTGGAATCGCCTGATGCGGTACTTGTCTACATACCACTAATGAAGGGTTTGGGGATGAGTTGGGAAGATATTAAACGCACACCTAAAATGGAATTAGAAGTATTACTCCAAGCCATGCACGAGTATGATGAACTTCATTCTATGGATGGGTATGATGATAAAGATATAAATGAAATGGCAAAGAACAAGCCTTCAATACGAATGCATTATGCAAGGTATTTAGAAAAAGGGCTAAGTTCAACGATATGATTGGAAAGAAAAGAGAGGTTTCATTCGAAGGACTTAAACAATAATGGGTTTTGCAGGACAAATATTTGCAGCGCGTGTCGCAGTCGGATTGGCTACTCCGAGCCCACAGGCTTTATCGGACGCAGGTAAAACGCTAGCAACAGGTGTCGAAGCAATATATGGTAAGTTAAATCAAAAGAAAGTTAAAGCAGCTAAAGATAGAGAGAAAGCAGCTAACGAAGAGTTATCAGCAGCAAAATCTAATTTAAGTAAGTTTAGAGGTGATGAAGCTTCAAAGCTAGCCAAAGAAACGTCTGACCAGATTGCTCAAGTAGAATTTATTGGAAAGCGTATGAAACAGGCTGTACAAGCCTCGACGTCAGGTACTGGAGAAGTTTTCGGTCAGTTAAAGACAATGATTCCTAAAGATGTTTCTAAATCTTTATTAGCAGGAACTGACAAAGTAATGAGCTCAATAGATAAGGCTCAAAAAATGGGTGCAAATTATGCTAAGATGACTGAAGGTCAGAGAGCAAAACTTCACCAAGGTACTGTAAAAAATATACAAGACAAAGAAGCTGAGATAAAAGGTATAGATAAGTTAAATAAAAGAAACGAAAACTTCATTAAGCAAATGCAAAAGGAACAGGACCAGTACGAAAAGAATTATGAAGGAAAAAGAGGTAGAAACTCACACTTCCTAAAAGAAATGAAGTCTTATGACGAAATGATTAAGACAATGAAGAAAGAAAATGTAGAACGAACTGAGGGAATTGAAAAAATACAAGAAACTATTAAAGTAGCTAAGAATGAGAAACAAGTAATAGATGACATAAAAGAATCTTACAACGCTTCTAAGAAAAGTATTAAAGATGCAGGAGATGTTTTAGAAAAGAAATATAGCAAAGCTCAAAAGAAAGCTAAGGATGCTACAAAGAAGACCAAAGACGAAATTGCAGCAATGAGCACTAGAGCCAAAGCTATGGGTCAAAACATAGGTAAGGCTGCTACACAGATATCATCAGGCTTTAACAACGCTTTACGTGACTCTATTGGGGTTATGACGGCGTTCTATTACAAACTCAACCAGAACACACAAGAATTAATTGCTTTCGAAAGAGAATTGATTAATGCAGGTTCTGTATTTGAAGGAACTAAAGATGAACTATTTGAAGCAGGTGAGGTAGTTACTCAGTTCGGACAAAGATTTGGTATTGAAATGCAAAACGGTGCAACAGGTCTTTATCAACTGGCTTCTGCTGGTTTAACGGTAGAAGAATCTATGAAGGTATTACCAGAAACGCTCAAATTATCTATGGCTGTTCAAGGTGACCACAATACTATTGCTAAATTAACCACACAGACCATTAAAGGTTTCGGTATGGAAATGGATGATGCTGCTATTATTACAGACAAGTTTGCATACGCTATTCAGAAGTCTCTGATTGAGTATGAAGATTTATCAAGCGCTGTTAAGTTTGCTCTACCTTTCTTTACATCGACAGGGCAATCTATAGACCAACTGTTAGGGTCTCTACAGATATTGACTAATAGAGCTTTAGAGGCTGGTATTGCAGGGCGTGGTTTGAGACAAGCTCTAGCAGAGTTTGCTGAAGGAGCAGAAGATAACGATAGAGCTTTCAGAAAGATGGGTATTAACATCTTAAATGCAGAAGGAGAAATGAAGCAATTGAACGAGATTGCGGCTGATTTCGCTAAGGTAGTAGGCGAAGATACAGTAACTAACACAGAATTATTAACATCATTGATAGACGACTTGAATGTGCGTGGTGCTACCGCGTTTGTCCACTTAGTTCAAGCATCTGACGAATTCACTGAAGCTGTACATAATACAGCTAATGCTGGTGGAGAGTTAGATATGATGGTCGAGAAGCAGAACGAATCTTTGCATTCTCAGATACAAATTTTAAAGAATAATGTTGGCATGATATTTATGCTTAACGATGCTAACTATGCAGGAACTGGATATCTAAATGGTTTTCATGAAGCAGTTCATAATGCAGTAGCTACATTGAAAAACTTACTCGTAGTAGAAGAAGAAGGCACAATGGTCTTAACCGCTTTCGGTCAACAAATACAAGATATCGCTACAAGTGGAATAAACCTTTTAGTAGATGTTATGAAAGAAGCAGTAGTAATAGTTAGAGAATTCACTGATGCTGGTGCTTTAAATATGGACTTGCTTAAATTATATGCAATGCCATTAAAAATAGTTTTAGATATATTAAATTTCATAGGTCCAAGTGGGACTAAATTCTTATTATATTTCTCAATGTTGAATAAACTATTACCAGTATCAACAATACTTCAAGGAATATACAATTACAAATTATTAGAAGCCACCGCTGCTTCTTCCGCATTAGCAATCGCTAACGAAAAGGAAGCTGCCGCAAAACGTGCTGTAGTTTTTGCAGATATAGGGGGAGTTCCTGCTAAGAATACTAACACTGCTGCTACATGGGGTCAATGGTTGGCTACAAATTCATTAACAACGGCACTATGGGGTGCAGTAACTGCAACATATGCTTTCTTAGCACCATGGGCACCATTTATTGCAATAGGACTTGCTGTTGTAGGTGTTTTCTATATATTAAACAAAGAATTCAATATACTCGGTAGATTAATGGGTATGGTAAAAGAGGGTGTCAAGATATTTGGTGAAGCATGGACTGAGGCATATGACGTACATATATTCCCATTCCTCTACACGGTAGGTAAAGAAATAGTAGCATTCGGAGCTATAGTTGGTTTTGTTATATCAGGTATTGTGCAACATATAAGAAATTGGATTGCAGACAATGGTATGATAGTACAAACTTTAAAATTCGTTTTTGATATAATATGGACAATAGGACAAGTTGCAATTGCTTATGTAGTATATAAAGTCAAACAATGGTACAACTTATTTGAAACTGTATTCGATATAATTGGAGAAATATATGCGTTTGTAACAGGAGAACAAACTGTATGGGAAACTGTAGAAAATATAGTAGGTCATATCAAAGATTATTTCGTACAATGGTGGGAAAATATAGACGAAGCTATCTCAAGTGTAGATGCATTAGCAGGACCATGGGATACATTCAAATCGGGAGTTAAGGATGTTTTAGACTATTTCATTGACATGTACAACAAAGTCAAGGACATAGTAGATATAATGCCTAGTGTTGAAGGTTCATCATTTGCAGCTGGTGCTGAAACATCTTACTTAGCAGGTGAAGAAGGATATATACCTGACTTAGGTTTAACTGGTAATAAGGATACATCTTACTGGAAAGGCGAAGAAGGACTCTTACCAGATTATGGTATTTTTGGAGCCAATGGTATGTATGTAAGAGGCATGGCTACAGGAGGCCCAATGGGCACTCGAAGGCCTTATATAGTAGGAGAAAAGGGTCCAGAACTCTTTATGCCTAACAATTCAGGGCAAGTTATAAATAATAGGAGGACCCTAGATATGTTAGGAAGAAGTATGGAAGGAGGCCCAGCTCTTAACGGACAGCCACAAAAAATAGAAGTGAAAAATCTAGAAGTTTCTTCCGCTAAACTAAAAGGAACAAGAATGGCAATCGATAGCTTTGCAGGAGTGATATAGATATGGTATCTGTTAGAAAGAATGCATTTTATAAAAAGGCAATTATCCCAGACACAGGAGTTGCTAAATTAACAGCGTTATTTAAGGATTTTCCTACGTATGAGACAACTAATTTGACACTAGAAGGAGGAGCAAACGCAAATAGGTATGTAGTTTCAGGAAGTATACCAGACACTCCTAAATATAAACAAGGAAAGCTAAAATCAGGAAAACTCATGGTTTATACTACAGCTACAGAATTATCTGAATCAGCTAGAGTTCCTCAAGCTTCTTTATATAAGATTAAAAAAGGAATACCAAGCACTGAAGGAAAAGCTTCTATGCTAACTAATGGTAATAAATTATTCGTTATGTCTTCTATGTGTGGTACTGACAATATGTACGCAGAAGAAAGCTTTGACGGAGCTGAGAAGACTTTAGGAACTGAGGGTATTAGTGAGGGTGGTAATGGTGGAGTTATGCTCCGAGAAAAACCATACGCTGACGCTGGTGCTTTAGCTAAGGTCGTTTATGTAGGCGGTACTTATTCAATATTCCATATGGATGGTGATGGTCCAAATGGTGGAACAGGTGCCTTTTTAAGATTCTATTTCGGTATGCAAGAAAATGGTACTGAAAAGGGAGATATGAGTTCAAGAGTTATATTTTTAAAACCAATAAACCGTAATAAAATAAGTGGTAGATGGACTGTTAAAAATGACCATAGAACTGGTCTCAATCAATATACAGTTTTCGCTCCAGAATGGAAATGGAACGATGTAAAGGGACTTTTATCATTTATTAAAAGCACACCAGTATCAGAGAGTGATGACGCAACAACTCCTGCTACTAAATCAAATACAATATTTCAAACAATAAGAAGCAGTCCAGATAATCAAACTGCTTTATCAGAAAATTTAGATGGTGAACCATGGGCATTTAGTACTGTGGAATTATCACAAGAGAATGCAGATGTAGGAGGACAATCACTGAAATTAGCTCATTTTTGGAATCAAACTGATGGAACAAAACTTTCACAGGATGTATTTGGTCCAACAACCAGCATTAATCCTCAGTTCGCATGTGCATCAGGAGATATTTTACCTTATCCTGTTGCTTTAGACCAAGCTTTTGCGTCTGATGGAACAACGATACAAGATGTATCAGGAGCAACTGTATCTTCTCCAGAAGTTAATGTTAAATTTAATATTACAGAATTAGGTCAATCTTTACGTTTGGCTGCCGCAGGTGGCATGCATTACGAATTTGACAAATATGCAAATAATGCAAATGCTTCAGCAACTGCACCTTCTTATTCTTCTTGGGCAGAAGTAGCTCCCGGAACAACAGGGACAAGTACTAATACATATACAACTCTACTGAGGTCCTTTACAGTTACCTTTGGAAACTACCCTGTCGTTGGTGGTGAATCTTTAGATTCTTATTTAAAGAGAGGTATGGAAGGATTTTATTGGGGTAATGATTTAACTGTTGATGCTAGTAATTACACTGGTGTAGCAGCTAATCCTCATGACCCTGCCACTACTTACAAAAAGAAAGGAGTTCTTCCTGTTGTTGGAGGTTTTACAGTAATGAGATACATGGATGCAGATGATTCTGATTCTCCACGTCGTGTAGTAGCTACGCCTTTATTAACTAGAGTTTCTTCTTATGGTTATACAGCAAATATATCAGAAAGAGCAATGTTAACTCGTTTTGTCTCTGGTGCAGGAGCGACTTTAACTAATGCCGATGCAAATATTATGATGTTTGGTGCTTCTACTAAAACAGATTCAGCAAGTAACGCAGCAAATAGAATAATTGATGATTATAGTAGTGCAAGTGTACAATTAGAACCTTCCGTAGCATTAAGTATGGACCAATTCGTGAACGCTAAAGTAGTGTTCAATATGAATGGAACAAATAGTAGAGAAAATTGTGATTTAGCAAGAGTTTATTTTACAGATGGTGTATATAGTGAAGCAGAAGACTCTAACATTACTACAGAACCACCATCAATGCAAATGTATTTTCCTCTCAGTATGGCAGGTCTCAGTACACCTCCAACTGCACCAGAAGGTTCTATAACTGACTGGTCTTGGACTACAATACCTGAGTTCTGGCCACGTTACATGACAGTATGGTTACAAAATTATTCTTATTTCGATGGAGTTTCAGGTTCTGCTAACATAGACACAAGGTGGGGAAGGTTTGATACCGGTAATCCAACCTTTGGGGCAGTTATAAGAAATGAATTCCCTGTTGCTTCTGGTGCTCGTTTAGCTACAGCTTATGTTGATAGTATAAATTTAAAGAATTTTACACCTGAAGTTACTAACCATTCTGCTAATGCTTCTTCATTTACAAAACCAATGAATATTCGTTCAGAAGGTATACCAATGTATCTTACATCTGGAGCAGTCATAGACAACGGAGCTACTGCATTACCACGATATGTAAGAGGTTGGGCATCTAATACAGACAATGCAGGAGAAGAAGTTGCAAGAGCTTTTGTTCCTACATATGTAACTATAGGAATGGACAATTTAGAAGATGCTTTATATACTGTTGATGTTTCCTCAGCTGGTGCAGTCTCTGAAGGTACTTTATTATGGAATGGTTTTTCCACCCCTGCTTTCTCAGGTTTAGAAAATGTTAATAATTACACTGCTAAAACATGGGTAATGGGCGTTTCAGGCTCTTTAGCTTCTTCAGCCCCAACAGGTTATAGAAGTGCTAACATGTTAGGTAATCAAATGGCAGGAAATACATATGCTAACCCAACAGGTACAGCAGCAACAGCTGTTTCTCGGTTCGCTTTACCAAGTAGACTTACATCAGGTAACATCGATGCATCAGAAGATTTAGCTGGAGGGACTTATGCAGACCCATATACCTTATATTTCGCATCTGGAAACAATGGTATAGATACTCGTTCATTTAATGCATTTACTTCTAAAGGAACTATGCAATTAAGAATGGATACTGGAACAGATAACCAATTAGATACAGGTGCAGGAAATGCTAGAAACTGGGTAAAAAGAGAAAATGTATTAGCATCTACTAAAATTAAAGCAATCCCAGAATTTGATATAGATAGTCCAAATTATGATTTAAACAACCGTAGTATTCGTGTCCAAAATCCAGAAGTCTTTAGAGAAGACACTGTAGGAGACACTAGTTATGTAATTTATTGTGCAAACGCTTCATTGACAGACCATCAAATAACAGGCAGTGAACAATGTATCACTCAAGCTGGTATATTTGGTGATGAAGGTCAACCAGTAGCTTTATGTGTTATGAATGGAACAACCACCGTAACATGTCCATCTAATAGTTTTATTGAAGTAGGTATGACTGTAGCAGATATAGTACAAACTGCACTGAATTCACAAATTGCTGAAAATACTACAGTTGTAGCTGTAAATACACCGGGAGCTGTAACTTCTATGACTCTCAGTGTAGCTGCAAAAGTTTCAACCACAGCTACTTTAAAGTTTGGTGGTAGAGTTACACGAAGTGGATATTTAACTCAACAAGGAAGACCACAAAACGAAATAATAACATTTAACGAAGATGTAACAGCCATTGTTAACAACGCAAATTTACCATATTTATACGTATCTCCTGTTAAGAAATGGTTAAACATGGAAGTGTATCCCGGTTCAGGTAATGCTACTACTAATAAAGCGTGGGAAAGCGGCTCAGCTGGAAGTAATGTCACATATGACAGTATTCTCGGTTTAGGAGAAGCACCAACAGCAGCGACTTTAACAGGTTCTACTTACAATGAATCTGATTATGGTTACAGTACAACAACTGGTTTGGCTACTGGTAAGAATGCTGTTTACAGAAATCCATGGGTTTTAGACACTGCTGAAAAAACAGAAACTAACCTAGATTTAGAAGAAGATTTTGGTTTTGGCACCTATGATGCTTCTAAAGACGAAGGTGGACAAGTAGATGTTAAAGCATTACAAGTAGGATATCAGACAGAGTTTGATATTACAGCAGTTTTAAAGAAAACTAAAGACCCAGAAGAACCAATTTTATTTACATTACAATTAAATACACCAACAAACAGACAATCAGCTACGCTAACTGGTAATGATAGTGGTAATTCAGAATTTTTCAAACCTTATTATTTATTCGAATATATAGACCCAGTTCCACAATTGAAAAACCTTAAAGTAACACCTGCTTTTGATGGTATATCCAAAGAAGCAGACTTATATAAACTAGGAACTGAGAACTTAAATGCAGTAGTATATGAGTGGGAAGAATCTGGTGACGATATATGGTATAAATACATATTAAGAAAAGATAATGCAACGATACCAGATAAATACAGCAGTTGTTTTTTCCATGCACCATTAAATGAACCAGATACTATTACCGCACCGGGAACACCTTCTACATATTATGCTTATACTTATGATACAAATACTTTTGTAGATGGTACCAACAAGGCTGATTTAACAGCTACTGGTGTAAAAGCTACAATTGAGGGTTTAGCAGGATATGCTGCCCAATTCAATGGAACCACTGCTTCTGTTTCTATACCAAACTCTGAATTTGTAGGTCCTGTTGGTAAAACAGAATACAGTATTGTGGTCCATGCAATACCAGCATCAGGAATGACTGGTAAAAACGTATTATTATCAAAAGGCACAGAAGCCGCAGGATTGGTCATTTATGCCTCTGGGTCTACTGCCTATAACCAAAAGATATACGCGACCATAAACAGCGCTACAGCGCTACTTACGGGCACATCTAACATTGTATGTGATGGTCAGACCCCATTAAATGTCATTTATACATACAAACAGACAACAGAAGGACGTCCTAACATGGAACTTTATGTTAATGGACGTTTGGAAAATTATTCAATAAATAACACAGCAGTAACTGCTACAGCTAATTTAACTATGGGAGCATTGTCTGGTAATACTAGTGCATGGGATGGAACAATAGAAGAAGTTCTTATGTATGACCAACAATTGTGTGTGGTAGAATCAGGAAGTAAGTATTTACATAGTACTATTATGGAAAATGAATATGAAGGTGGAAGTAGTACAGCTAATTTAGCTACTAAAAACGCACGAGTATTCGCATTTGATTACACTAATATTAGAGGAACTTCTTCAGAAGAAGTAGGAATGTCTAATGAAACATCTTGGGAGATGACACCACTATGACGTTATATTTTAATGCAGCAACAGGGTCTGCGACCGCAACAGGAGACGTTTTTACTGAGGTTTCAGGTAATTTAAGGTTTACTAAACCAGACGTAAGAGCAGTTTATATAGATTGGGGAGATGGTGAAGACCCTGATGGAAACTTTTCACATGACCGCAGATATGCTAATTACCAGTGGGTAAAATTAGATGAACCAAAAGAAAATATTATCACTACTCACACTTATACAGCTACCGGTACATTCAATCCAGTAGTTCAAACTGTTAATTCAAACGGTTTTTTCAGTAGATATACAGGTGCAGGGGCAGACCCCGGCTCGTATGTTTTACAACCATATTCTCAAAATGCATTTAGTACAAGTAACTTTACTGCTAATAATAATCAGGGTGGAATTCAACCTATTACTATCAGTGATACTGAAGCTACAGCAGTTTTAAAGAGTCAAAATAGAACTGTTTTCTCTGGTATTGACAACTCTATATTAGAAAAAGAAGGACCTAAGTTATTATATATGGTAATACCTCCTCTTTGTACAGCAGCTGAATTAACTACTGTTGCTAGTGCTACGTTACAAGTAAAATGTGTGATGGATTTTTCTATGATAGAGAATGGAACTCAAGCTACCGAAGTAGGTGGTGGTGGTCGTAGAATTGTAACTTTAGAAAAGACCTTAGCAGGAGCAGCTTTATCAGGTGCATCAGGTATAACTGTATTAGATGAATTAGATGATGGCACAAGTGCTACTGGTTTGGTTTCTCAAGTTTTAGAAGTAAAATATTTAGACCCTAAACCAACTACAAATCTCAATGTATACAGTGATAATGATATTTATAACAGATTTAAAATGTTTGTTGTAGTCACTGGTGATGATGGGTTTGAATATCCTCTCAGTTATGTTACAGCAGGTTCTCCTATTAAAAAAGCTAATGACCCATTACGAAATACTATTTTAGATTTTGGTCAAAGTAGAGCAGCAGCCTCAAATGTTGACATAAGTCAGTATAGATATGATGTAGGTAAAGTATGGTTTCAACCTGCAAATCAATGGGATATTACAGGAACATTACATTTAGGAGACGCTACAGCACAAACCAATACAACTAAGACTGTAGGATATACTTACTCAAATGTTCAACCTAACGGCTTAAATGGAGTCAATACTGCTGCATATTTAGCTTTTTCAGACAGTTCAAGTGCACGTGCTGCTTATGATTATGGCAGTTTATCACAAAAGTTTAGAACTGACCAGTTTATTATAGACGATTTCGGTAGGTTTTTACCTCAAAACCATTTAACTAGAGTTCAAGTACAACCTTCTAGTTCTACAACAACAACTTCATCACAAACAAGTTCAATGTCTGTTAGACCATTACCTTATAGAGTCACACCTACTACTCTTTCTACTATGTCAATGGCTACTTCAGGTGCAGCAACAAAATTAGATGTCGCTCCTCTTGCTTCAGGTAATTATTCTAGAGCATATGTAACAGAATCATTCAATCAAAGAACAAGTTCAGCAACTAATCTTGTATCACTTAGTGGAGTTAATACACAGACCTTTGATGACATGTCAGGAGACCCTAGAACTGACAACGAATATATGATTTTATTATTTTCAGAAAAAATGAATATGATTGGATTTAATATAAACAATTACGCTCAAACTTTAATTAATAAAACACTCTCAGGTAGTGCAGTAACACCAGCTGAGACGTATAAAATAGGTGTATCTTATCTACATATAGACAATCCAGACACAAGAAAACAGAATGCTTACTGGAAAGATTTAGAATTTGAAGATACAACCAGAGTCGGACTCGAACTGAGAAACACTACTTCAGGTTCTTATGATTATCAATACACATCTCTAGGGCAATCAGGATATATAAAATATGATATGCCTACAGACTGGAAAGCTACTAATCTTGATAAGCTTGTAGGTGGTCAGTATCTTGTAAATTATAGTGATGCTACAAATGAGATGAGCTATACAAACACAGTTACTACGGCAGTCGGTAGTACAACTATTACTCATGCCGCTACTTATGCTCCAGCAGCAGGATATCAAGTAAGTGGTAGTGGTATCCCTTCAGGAGCAACAATCGAATCTATAACAGATAGTACTCATTTTATTATAACTGAAGCCGCAACAGCAGCAGCTAGTGTCACCTGTACATTTAGATATCCGGGAACAGACGATATAATTGTTACTGGGTCTACAATAACAGATGTAGGTATAACAGCATCATCAACGTTTGGTGGTGTTATGAAAGTCACTGGACTTACAGGAGAAGATGTAACTGGTGGTGCTATTGATTTAGCAGGTTTAGGAACAGCTGATGAATGTGGAGCTTTTAGATACATAGCTCTATGTAATTCGTCAGATAATGCTAGTGCAAGTACTAGAGCTAAAATAGAAAAAAGACCTTTGTGGGTAGCTAGTGGTACATCTAATGGATTAAACGCAGCAAGAGATGAATTATATTTAACTTATGGAGATACAGAAACATCAGGAGGTAATATTTATGACCCTGTTGCAGGTGGTGTGGGAGATACTTGTGTGTTTGTTATTAGACGTATTAACATTTATGATGTGTTTAATGGTGTTTCTAAGGTTCAACAAGGAGATAATACAAGTAATGTTAAACTAGCTCCAGTAGATGCTCAAGCTACTGCCTTCCCTAATTCATACGTTTTTTCTGATACATCAACAAGTACAACTACTATAGGTGGTGCAATGACAGCAGCGTGGTCTGGAAGTTCAAATTTAAAATACGCACTTAAACTATCTATACAAGGTACAGGTAGTGCAGATGGTGGAGGTTCAAGTGTAAAAGCTTTCCCCGGTATTTATAATATATTTGGTATGAATAACTCTTATTCAATGAACGTACAAGAAATAGATGATTCTGGTTGGACTTTAAATGCTTTACCTATAACAAGTGATATTGCTTCTACTCAAGCAGGTAATTATTATCAAGCTATTACACGAAAAGGAAAGGTTTTTATAGCTAAAACAGGTGTAGAAATCACTACAATAAGTTTTGCTAGTGTAGCATTAGGTGATACAGAGTCTGCTACAGCTTTTGATGATAGAGGTCCCGGTACTAACTATGGATGGTTACATAAACTGAGACAAGTACAAGCTGAGAGTATTAGAGTATATTGGGATGAACCACAAAAAGATGGAACTTTTGTTAGATTCTGGGGTATTGTAACTGCTCTAAACGAGAGTCATCCAGCAGGAAGTCCAAAGTCTATAGTAAATTATAGCTTTGACATGACTGTAGATAGTATTGCTTTGATAGATGAAAACAGTAGATTAATGACAGATATTTTCCCAATGGGAGGCTCAGAAATCAATGACCGAAATTACACCTAGAATCACTATAGAAGGTGAGGATATGGATTACTTACAAGGTGACTACGTACAGCCCGGCAATCTCGGTGCTGCAACGTTGACCTTCTCTTTACCTTTGTCTTATGCAGGTGATAAAAAATTATGGAATAAAGAAGTTCTTATGTTTTTAAATAAACAAGACTCTGCTCCAATATTTCGTGGATATATAAGAAGAACTAAAAATACCTTTAATGAGATAGAAGTGTTTGCACAAGATGCTATAGGTTATTTAATAGAAGATGGAGATACTACAACTGCACAACTAAACTTAACTGAGACAGACAATCTAGATGGACTGAGCGTATCAGCAGCTATTCAATTAGCAATTAAGAAAGCTCAACTAACCTCTAGACTTGGAGTGCTAGGCAATACTTCTCCAGTAATGAGCGTAGTTAGGCCCCCTATAAGGGGCACTATAAAGCTTTTAGATATAATAAAGACATTGCTTAGTAAAGCAGTGCTTAATACAGGCACTATACCTAGGCCTAATATAGCACGCTTAATAGATAATGGTAAGAAGAGCTTACTCTTAATAGAGCTACAGGCTGATTTAGATACTAGTCCTATAGTGCATAGCTACTCAGAGCTTAATAACATCCTGTCTTTAGATATTACTAATCGGAAGATTCCTTCTGTTTTGGTAGTAAACGGTAAAAATGGAGTAGCAGGAACATTTGCGCACGATTCTGCAATTTCAGCTTTTGATAGGAATTACTTAACAGTAAGTAACGATTCATTAGAATCCCCTGCTGAGTGTAAAGACTTCGCACAAAAATTATTTAAAGCAAATGAAGTCGTACAATATGAGTATGGTATACTAACCTTAGAAGGTGCATACCTTATGGAAAATGATGTTATAAGAGTCGAAACTGATGACCCTAAGTTCTCTGGTAATTTTAGAGTAATAGGGAAGAAAGTTAGCTTCTCCCCATCTTCATATTCTGTTGGATTAAACATTAACCGTAAACCTCCTACACTCGCTGAGTATATCTCAAGTAGAGATAACTAAGGATTGTTAGCTCGAGGGTTACCTGTTTTATTATCGCCTAATGGATTACCAGAACCTGATACTCTTTCGGATGTTGGTGCGTAATCGCCACTCAAACCATTTCCTCCATAGCTTTCAGAGTTAGCAGCGTTCATTGTTCTTGCTGAAACTGTTCCTTCTATTTGTAATTCACCTTCTAGACGAGTTACATCTGAGATACGTCCTTCTGAGTTCAAGTCTGCTTGTCTACCCATAGGTCGTCCTAGATTTTGATTAAAATTAATTTTGTTTAGTTCGGTCATCTTAACCTTGTGGTTTGAAACCTACTCTACAGTATTCTATTGAAGTTGCTACGATTGCACCAGAATTTTTATTCTTGATAGATACAAACAATTGGTCTATTCCTGTTAGTGGTAATACTGGATTACCTAATTGAATCACACATGAATCATTTGCACCGATAGCAGATACCGAAGGTATTAAGGTAAAGTCAGCTATACTTCCATCGTCGTCCATAAACTGGACAAGTCTGTCTGCTGCTGCTGCTCCATATGATAATGAAAATTGTAATTCTGTTGCGGCTAATGCCCCTGTAAAATTCATTCTCATCATCAAAGATGTATATTGTGTCATGTCGATTGCGACAGGATTTGTCCAACTTGCGTCGGCTGCTTTGCTACCTGATTCTCCGAAATGTTGCCATGGGTCTGGCGCTACATTACGGCCGAGGTTTGTTCGTTCTTCACTTAGTGTTGTTAAAGTCATATATTTTTACTCCTACCCGAAGGTCGTTTGAGAGGTTTAAATCTCACACTTATCGCCAACACATGCGAACTCAGCTTTACCTTGTGTATTGTCTTGAGTTTCATACGATGACAATTCGTTATAGTTAATTAGGGGGAGGGCCTTTATAAGCCTTTCGTAAGTTCTATGGTCAATTTCCTCATAAGGAGCTAATTTGTACTTACCTCCAGAGTATGGTAAAAAGGATACTCCATTTATAATATCCCAGTTCTGGTACACCCAGTTACCTACTTCGAACCACTCATCATCTCTCACATACACAGTCATACTAGCATTGTGTTCACACCAGTTGTGTTGTAAGTTTTTATAGTGTTTAAGCTGGTCTAAAGCTGTTACATCCTTTCTGGTTATACAACCATCAGGAGATTTAACTGGGAATTCTAACACCCATGTAGATGCATCTTGTTTTGTTTGGCCATTCTCAGGGTTACATTTTATACCTGCATCTTTCATCATATTAAATAATGGGTCACGAGCTGCTATTCTGTAGCGACGAATGTAGTATTGAGAGTATCGTGGGTGAACTCCAGACGCTGAATCAACCAGTTGCGAAACTGTACCTGATGGTTTAACACAAGTAGTTGCTGCTGGCATCTTTGTCTTTAGTATACCTGATGCTTTGCGAGATATACGCAAAACACGGCTTTTAAGGGCCGTTAAGGCCTCCGAGGTCAAAACCGAGGGGTTATCCATCTGACCCGTTAAACTGACGCCTAGAAGCGCTTCTACGTCACAATTCTTTTTCCACTCCTTTCTTAAGTAAGGAAAGTTGGTGAAAGAACTCTGTATTACACCTAACCATGTGGCCGTCTCGACTTTGTCTAACAGCGTATCAAGGTCATCGTCTTCTCTAATTACTACTTCCGAGAGGTTACAAAATTGCATATCTCGCAACATTATTTCTCCACAAGGATTAGTACCCTGTATGAGTGGAGCGTAACGACGTGAAGGGGCTTTAGCTTGAGCTGAGGAAAGATTGAATATACCTCTTTCTCCAGTTCCTGATTTAGCTAATGCTCCCCACTCTATCAAGAAGTCTGCTGCGGATGGCTTCTCCCTAAATATAGCACTATTATTTGCCATAGCACGTTTAATAGGGAAGGGCCAGTCCTTAGCGTGACGCATATCTTTGTCATCAAGGTCGCTCAAAGAGATTTGTGAGCTGCGTCTAACTCCACCTACAACAACAATCTCTGCAATCTGATTACATATATCATGAGCTTCGAGGGTTGTAAGCTTTCGACCTTGAGCATTGTGCATAGTTTCACGAATGAAGTCATGCAACTTTACTAGCGGTGCGGGACCAGAAGCACGTCCACCCATAGTCATGAGGCGTGCACCTTCTAATCTTATCGCTGAGTAATCGAAATAAATGTTTTGTCCATCATAGAGGCTTCCCATAAGTGTCTTTACTGAGTCGGCCCAACCTGCCTTAGAATCTTCTATAAGAATCTTAGTCAAAGCTTGACCGGATTTAATTTCAGGCACTTCAGGCAATTTCATTACTTCTTCTGATTCCACTGAAAAGCCAAACCCCGTTCCACACATCAGTACATATAGGCACTCGGCGAAAGCCTCGATGGAGTTAATCTTAGCAAAGGAGCAGTTATATATGCAAGTATTATCAGCCTTAGCTGCGGGACCTGCTGCCCATAAGAAACGCATAGAGGGCATTACTGCAAACTCTAACATGTATTTTCTAATCTTGTTTATAGTCTTCTCAGGTATATCAGGTCTTTCTGAAATTATAAAACCTAAAAATCTTTCTATTGTTTCAGGCCAATCTTCTCGCCTGTTCTCTTCTTCTAACCAACGTGAATACGTTCTCTTATATATAAATTCTGCTACTTCATTTTTAAACAAATTTTACCACTCCTTTTGCGGTTCATTACTATAGTTTACGCTACTATAAAAGCCTTTTCTTAACTTTATAAATTATCTTCAGCATATTGTTTCATCTGCTGATAACCGATAATCTTTGTTAACTCAGTATAAACTAAGTTTTTATCTATGAGGTTGCCGAAGCTACCTGCTGCCATTCTATCGACTAAGTCTTTCTTAGCCTGTGTAATATCTTTATCACACTGTTCTATTATATCATCTTTACTTACTGTCATTTCATCATTCCTTTTTTATAATCTATTAGTACGCGATGCCCGCAATCACAATCCTCTTTAGGAGGACAAAGACAACGGGCGGTACTGGATAACACTCTTATGCGAGTATATCCTTCATGCCTAAATCCCCATTCTGGTGAGTGAGTACATCACTTTCAGGGACCTCCATTGGGTCTCTTTCTCCAGATTTAGGATTGAATCTAAGAACCTTAACCATTACGACTTTTGGTTCTTCCTTAACTTCTTCGACTACTTCTTTAGTAGCCTTTTTGCTGGCTGCTTTTTTAGCTGCCATGTTTATTCCGCCTCCAAGACGGGGCCACCGTGACGCCATACGACTCTAAATCCTTCTGGAGCTGGGTCTCCCTCAGTCCATTTTGGTTTACTTTCTTTTGGTTTTACGGGTGCTTCTGCTTTTACTTTTTTTGCCTCTTTTGACATTTTTCTTCACCTTCTTTGGTAGTTTTGCGCCCTTAGGCGTCTCCTTCTCCCATTTCTTCGCCATCTTCGGCTTGTTCGCGTGCATCCACGCTCTCTGTTTCTTCGACTTGAACGGCATTATTCTGTTCCTCCTGTGCTTCTTGCAATCTATTAATGAAAGATTGCCACTCCATAACGATATCTTGCTCTTCAACAAAGTCCTGTACGATTTGTGAGTTCCGTTGTAATACTTCACTCATTTCACTCAACTGAGAGTTTTGTGTGTCCATCTGTTCAGATGACAGTCTTAACTGTGCTACTAACCAATTCATGTTGTCCATTGTTTTAGTAGGTCCAGTTGCTTGCTCGAACCGCTTCATCCAGTCCTCGACTATATTTAGTCTCTTTTCCATTCTTTTTGCTGTTGCCATATTTATACCAACTTATTCACTACACAAGTTACATTCGCTGCTGCAAACGTTTGCTCGTATTAATTTATCCTTCGAATATCTATTTAAAGCTTTCTGTCTAATGAGCCTTATTTGACGTCCACCCTCTCTAGGATTGTCCGTATACCAGCCATATTCGCCTGCCGGTTCATTATATATACTCTTAAATATAAAAGAGATATCTGCATCTTGATAGCCTGCATTTACTAATTCTGTTGCTATTATATTATTATGTTCATGATGACTGTGTCCTTTCTGGATAGAATCTTCTATGAGTTTTTGTACGCAAGGTCTTACTGGCTTTATATACTCTGCTGTAAAGTCAGCCTTGGTTGTCGTAATACCTGCATTCTTTTCTAATTCATTCAACAAGAAGTCTACACTGTTTGATACAGTATGCTTTACATCATGCATATCACATACAAACTCTACAAATCTTCTTAAAGCTTTTTTACTTTTGTCAGATGGTATAGTTTCTGGTCTACCTTCTTTAGCTATAGAATAGAACCAATCCATATCATTCTTCTTATCCATTATTTCATCAACTGAGAACTGTGTACAATACACCTCTCCAGACATATGTTTAGTATTAACTACTCTTCGCATACATGATACACTATTCTGAACACATATATCATCTAATGTACTGAGGTAATACTTCTTTTTAAGGTGCTTCAAATACTCTTGTATAGCTGGTCGCTTCACGTGTTCCGGTAAGTCCACTGGCATAAAGAAGTCTATATTCATTTGAAAGCCCTTGCCCCCTGTAAGATATATCCTTGGGGTAATCTTTTGTGGTTTGCAAAACCGGCGTATAAATTTTCTCACATCCTTTAAACATTTTTCTACATCCTTTTTATCATCAAAATCAAACCAAATAGTGTCTATTAAAGCTGAATCGTAATTAGCTCTACCATCAGGTTTATCTTTAGAATCATCAAATACATATACACTGGCATAACAATTCTTTACACCATTGTATTTTTTTACTTGTGTTTTTATATCAGCTACACTGTAGCATCTGGCTATTCTTGCGGGGATTCCGAATTCTCTGTAGTACATTTTCTTAAGACCTCAATCTTCTGTGCCCAATCTTTGGGTATCGCTAAGATATCCACTCCATCGGTGTCAGACCAGTGCTGGACTAGTATTAAAACCTTTGGGTCATCTATTATCAGTTCACCTATAGTTTCACATACAGCTAAATGCATCTCTGGTCGCTTAGCGTTTATCGTATGTAGTTTTATTTGTTGAGCAGCATCATTCCATGTTACTTTAACAAGGTCTCCTACATGTCCTAACTCTGAAGCGTAAACCATTCTTTCCAATCCTCAAACAACCCTGCAACAATAGACAAATCATTATCATGTTTATAATACTTGCTATTAGGTGGGGTTTCATTAACCATTACAGCATTGTGTGGTCTTTCAAACAATACTCTGTCATGTGGTATCTGGTTATCTGCTAACCATTCTTTAGTTGCCATAACCCAATCTAATGAGTTAGGTCTCTTACACCATATAGTTATAGTGTGTCCTTGTTTTTTTAACCACATCATAAACTCTTTTACGTTGGTTAATACTCTTGCTCTTTCTACTTCAATGTAGTCTGTACATGGTGTACATATTATTCCATCCATTCCGAATACTAAATTCATTTCTTTTCCTTCTTTATATTATTAATCCAAGTTCTCCACTTATCTCCAACAGGAACCCAGTCATAATATTTTTTCATATGTTCTCTTGCGTTCTTTCCATGCTCTAACCTAAGCTGAGGATTATTATAATATAATTCTATTGCTTGTGCTATAGCTGGTTCTGAGACTAACGCTCTTTGTGGTGCTGCTCTTTTAGGAGTATCCCACCACATATCTTTATAAGGTAAAGCGATACCTCTATCACTTACATCCTTTTCTAAATCTAAATAATCCCTACCGTTCTGTGCATCACTTCCAAGTGGCATCAGTGGTACTTCTTCTTTTAAGTCATCTGGATTCTTCATCATTGTTAACTCGTATCCTGTAGTATAGTTAGTTAATGCACATGGAACTCCACATGACATAGCTTCTATAGATGGGATACCGAACCCTTCTCCACCAGTAGGTAAAATAAATACATCCATCTGATTGTATATCAAATCTACCATCTCTTGTTCTGTTAATGATTGGTTAGCATCGACACTTCCCATTACTGGTTCATACATATACTCTCGAACTCCATACATCTTGGTCATATTATCTATATCCCAACCCATGTAGTCATCCCATTGCATATGTAAAAGTAATTTAATCTGGTCAGGTTTCAAGTCATTATCTTTAACGAACTGAGAAAAACCTTTTATTAAACGTGGAATGTTCTTTCTATGTTGATTACGCGCAACGCAGCCAACAACGAAAGCTTTGTGGCCTTTATCTACCAACTTAGGTTTAAAGAATTTTGTATCTACTCCATGTGGTATGTAAGTTAATTTTTTATTAAACTCTTTCAACTGAGGAAACTCAGCAGCTGCTACTGCTTTACCATACCGAGACATAGCTACAGGATAATCAAAGTCTTGAAATATAGGTGCCCACTCAGGTATTGCTGGTTGACCATCAAAAGGTATTATACCACCTACTTTCCATGGTACTCCTGCATAGAGTCTTTTATATGCATCGTTAACCATATTCTGTCTTTGTATTCTTGTAAACTTTGTTCCATCTGGTTTCATTGCTGGAAGTTGAATACCTGCTGGTTTCTTCTTCTCTACAATATGAGCAAACATTTGTACATCTAAGTGAGTAAATATAAGGTTAGGTTGGAAATTACGAATCCATTCATCCATAGATTTCTCTCCAAACTTTTCTTCACCGGGATGCATTATAGGTAACAGTTCAATATGTTCTTTCTTCTCGTCTTGACCGAGAGGCCATTCTATATCATATGCTGCGTGTTCAGGGTTTTGACATCCTGCATACCCAACATGTATACCTTCACCTGCAAATATAGCAGATATGTTTTTAGTATTAGTTCCAAAGCCAGTAGGTGCCCATGGGCTATCTGATACTGGCATTACTCTAAATGCATCTTTCTTCCTAAGCTCAATTAATTGTTCACTTAGATTAGTAGGTATCTGTTGTTTCTTCTGCCACTCTACTTCATGTTTAGTAGGGGGCCTATTTCTCTGTACTTTCGGCGTAGCTTTCGCTATGCTCTTAGTAATATCTTTACGTTTCTTCATGTTCCATTCCTTTACTGTTTGATTGCTATTATATCCTGTTTGTTAACAATAACCGTACCTTTTTGTCCAGTAAGATAAACAAAATGTTCATCATCCTTTACAATCTTTCCTCGACCAACTTTGGTCTTCTCCTCTTCACGCCAAACCACCTTGACTTCTGCATCGCTTAAGAACGTTGCTAATTGTGTGTTTTCATCTCCATCCATTTAATTCACCACGTTGTGGCGGAGCTCGCTACGGCGAGTCCTTTATATATTTCCGCTTGATGAGTATTTAAAGCTTGTGGCATTTTATATCCAATCCAATAGACTTTGCTGTTTAGAATCTAATAAAGTAAGAGGAGGTCTCTTAATTATTTTATTTTTTAAACTAAACTTTTCTAACAGAGTACTTACTGTATCCCAATAGTATCGCATGTCTATATTCTCTACATCTTTCACTGTGTCAAGTAATCTGTAACCACTGTTTTCTTTTACATAATAGTAAGTTGTTCCTGCTTTAGGTGTGATTCCTATCTCTTGACCTAACACTGCCAACTGATAAGTTAAATCTGTCTCAGTCTTATAGTCTTCTAACTTCTTATGCATAGAACGTCTCATTACAAAATCATCAAGTTCATATTCTTTGAAGTCATATAGTTTCTGTATAAAGGAAGGTGTGATATCATTATTGAGTCTACCTTCGATTAACTTCTCTAATACTTTTAAATAGAATTTAGAACGAGATGAAGCTTTGAATGTGCTTCCATGTTTAGTTAAAGTTCCATCTTGATTACGTAAAACATAGTTTCCTATCTGAAGCCAGACACCTTCTTTAAAGTAATCTTTATCCATAGAAATATGTTCCGGCTCGGAATTAGGGATGTGATGTTTCATGAGTTGTTGAAGCCTGTTAGTTAACCAGTCTGCGTCAACATCCACATTAGTATTAATCCCATCAGTATGTACATATACCACAGCATCTTCTCCATATCGGCCACGGATAATATCGACACCTGAAAGAAGGAGCCAGCGCGCAATTGCTGTAATAGCAATGCCCACACCCATATCACCATAGCTAACATAAGGATTAGCGTTTGCACCATAGAAAGTATTCACCATTATTTTAAGAGCATTGGATTTACTCTTATCCTCCTTAGACGTGCCAACTTTATAAGGTTTACGCATCTCTTTAAATACATTACACATTTCATATAGACAACTCTTCTTAGAATTATCTATTTCTAACATAAGTCTTTTGTTAACTTTATTGTCAGGAATGTATAAGATACCATCCTTAAATTCTACCTTCTCTTCATAGTCTGCATACCCTACGATACGTGTAGTATCAGGGCCCAGATTAAGCGCCATTGCGATTGATGGATAGAAAGAGCTAAAGTCTACTTTGACATTCTGATGATGATATCCAGCTTGATATAGCTTGATATGTGCAGCTTGATAGTTACCTTTATCAGCTCTAAATATCTCTGGATGTCTTGTCTTATTATTATTAAGCGTTACTATGCCTTGCTTGAATAGAGACCTGCCCTGTAGAATTTTCGTAATGTAGCTACTGGGGGCGTTCATATAGCTTGCCAAGGGTACGCAAATGGTTTCTGCGATATATTGTATCTGAGGAAAGTAGTGATTATATAAATAGAGCGTTGCATCAACATCGCTTAATACATAATCTTTAATAGTATCCATAGGATAATCTAATAAGACCTTGTCTTCAAAATCCAATTCCATCGGTTCGAGCCCAAAGTTTCTTGAAACACTCTTAAGACCTTTAGGGATTCCAGATAAGGAATAATCAAGGCGAGTCCATCTAAGCAAGTCTAAGATTATGCGGCCGTTGGCTTGCATCTTCAATTCATCATACTTAGTTTCTGGTGTTTCCCAACCCCACTTGGCACCATCTCTGTTTAAATACGAAAGATACTGGGTGCGTGGGATGTGGTGATAGTTTACTCTGTGCATTATCTGTGGGATATCATAACCTGTTAAGTTATAACCACAAACAATATCAGGGTCATACTCTTGGAGATATTTTGCAAAGTCCCAAAGTAATTTTTCATCACTCTCTCCATCCCAAACGAACACCTCACGCTCTCCAGTGGAACAAACTATCCCTATGGCTACTACAGGATACTTCTCTCCAAATGGAAACGACCCATCAGGAGACTGGGTTTCTATATCAAATACTAAACACTTTACTTCTTCCGTATTAGGGTAGTTAGCAAAGAACTCAGGGTGTTCAATACAGAGTCTTTCCATAAGGTTTTCACGTCCACCTTCGAAGAGCGCTGTCTTAGGTATTATATCCCTACCGGGAATATAAGTGTGCTTTGTTAGTTTTAAGCTCTCAGTTGAAGCTATAGTTTTCTTCTCATCACCTTCTCTATCTTCCATATAGAAGTAGGGTTTGTATGGAGATTCTACAGCCTCAGCCTGACCATTAATATACATACGGACTTTCTGTGCACCTGTTCTCAGGTCGATAGTCTTTTTGCTAATGGATGCCATTAGTGGTACTTTCATATTTTCTCTTTTATTTCCTTTAATTCTTTAAGGATTTTCCTTAACAGAGGACCTGATGGGTCATGCGGGGTTGCCTTAACCATTATTCCTCTTCGTCGTATACTATATCTTTACCTTCAGGGACTAAGTTTTCTATCTCACCATGGCCATCCTTAGTATCAGAGGTATATGTTACTTCTACCTCAGTGTCTGGGACATTAGATAGGTCATCACTTGTTGTGGTGCCTTCTTCCATAGTTATTCCCTCAGTTGGAGGGACATAGACAATTACTCTTTCCTTAAGTATATCTCTTATCTCTGTTAGTAAATCAATTTTTATATCTTCTCTACCTTTTCTTTCACTCATCTTTTACTTCCTTTGTTATATTTTTTGCTTTTCCTTTCTCTACATCAATGTCAGTTACGACATCATCTGTTTCTAATGCTTGAATCAAGTGACAGGCCTCAGCAATAGCTGAACCCCATGCTCTGTGGATTCTTGATACTAACCCCATATCATCAGGGTCATCATCTTCATCTTCAGGTTCAAATTGACCTGACATATCATAGTGATACTCACTTGCCTTTCCCAGCAATCTAATCCATTGTTCTCTTTGTTCTTTTGAATCAAGAGTTACTGTCTCAGTTTCTTCTACATCAGGTTTAAAACTCATTGACCCTCTCTATAAGCTTGTGCTTCTTCTGGTGTCATACGTGCAAATAACTTGTCTATGTTGTTCACCATTAGGTCTGATATCTTTATACCATACACATCACAAAGACGTGTTAAGTACCATAAGACATCACCCATCTCATCTATGATGAGCTCTTTGTTATCTACGTGGTCACGTATTTCTTTCTTAAATGCTCCACCGACTTCTCCGGCTTCATTCATTAAACCTATCATTAGGTATTCTTTTTCTCTACGCTTTGGATACTTCGCTGTTGTGCGAGTAAAATCCATATACGTAGATTCTATTCCTTTTATATCTACCATATATTCAACTCCTCAGGTAAATGTTTCATTACCTTCTTTCTCTCAGTTGGCATATATCTATATACCAAGTCTGACTTCTGGTCGCTCTGCACGACCCAAGGTTTTATAATAATTAAATCCTTCTCTCTGCACCAAGTTCTCTTTTTAAACTTACCACCAATCCTAACCATTCTCATATTCCCATCAGCACATAGTGCTTTCATGCGGGAACCACCAGACATCTCAGTTACCACTGCGAATTGTTCACCCTTACGAGGGAACCTAATCTTTCTTGGCGTAGTAGGACTGGACTGCTTTGAGTTCTTCGTCATTATAATCTCCTTCTGCACTGAGCATAAAAGTTTCATAGTCCTTTATGTCAGAGTCTTTTGCTGACTTGAAGACCTTATCATAGTCTCCTTTCTTTACGTCTATCGCTGTCTTTGCTCCCGAACCCAACTCAATGTTGTCCCCGCTAAACGGGTCAACAACTTGGATACGGCTACAACTGCGCCCAATGTATTCTGTAGATACTTCAGGCCACTCTTTTCGTACAAACTTTTTCGTTTCATCTATTAATTCACTCCAATTTATTTTTGCTACAGGCTCGTTAATAAGAGGACTCTTATAGTATAGTTTATGTTTACCATCATCTTCTACTTCTAAGAACCCAGCTACTAAGAGACCACCTATCACAGGTCTCAGTTTAGTAAACGGAAGCCCAGCAGCCTTAGCTGCTTTCTTCAGTTCATTCTCTGACATTTTAACAGTGTCACTATCTGCAAAACCAAATCTATCTAACCTTGTTTCAGGAAATAGTTTTAAGATATCAACACCGTGGCTTGGCATATGTAGACATTCTTCTACGAATGAATTGAGGTAAATCCTCAGTGCCAACCAGTTATGTTTGGGAGAGACCAGACCATATTCTACATCACCATCTTGCACTTTTGTTATCTCTTGTGGATAAAAACGTGCTATGGCATTGACTAATCGTAACAAATACTGCACCTTCGAACGAGATACAGGGAAAGCTGATGGTATGGCTTCTGACAGAAACGGCGCACATGGGTTCTTTATCTTGAGAGCATGTTCATCATCTCTCAGTTCAATAGAATCCACTATATGTTTCCTTAGGCCATCTATTTCTTCATCGGACATAGTAAACATTGTTGAGGGTCTCGTAGCTGCATGCATTAGTTTATGGTCTATTACCCTTTCTGTTTGTTCTACAGTGGGATTAGTGTGCATAATCATACACCTACGTTCCAATTCAGCATCAAAGTATGATGCTCCCTTTTCATTTTCAACAGCTACACACATAAAGACGAACTGAGGATATAGTCTTTGTATAACTACATCACTAATAGTCACGTCAGTTTTTTTACGTGTTGCTGTGCGGCCATCGGCCCATGTTTTTATTATCTCCATTACACCTTCTGGTAATTTTTGAGCTTCGGGAATAGATATAAAACGTGCATTGTTTATATCGTCTGCGTTATACCACACTGCCGTCTCAGACAAATGTTCAATGGTATGAACCCAGTCGTCAGGAAGTAAATTAAATATTGCTTCCATCAATACAGTTTTACCTGTTCCACTATAGGCTTTGACACAGAAGTTATTGTCTTCCAGCAGATACGACAAGGATGAAGTTAAAGCTAATGCGTCTTCTCCTAAGAGAGGAAAGAGCTTACCATCTTTATCCTTTGCATTGTGGAAATATCTCAATAAATCGTGTATTTCATATGTTTTCATTTTTCAGTTTTCTCCATAGGATATATAACATTGCAAACACAGGACCATCTAAGATGTATACCCATATTAACATTGATGTTAAATCCATTTTTGTTGCGCCTTTGTTACGTTTAATACATTGTTCTCACAAAGTTTAATAGCATAAGTCTTTAAGTCTTTTTCATCATAGGCTGAGAAGTTATCCTTTAATAATAAATATAAATCTATCATGTTCATAGGGTCTCCATGTCTATCTTTTAAAAACGTTGCTATCTCTTCGGGAACTACCCATACTACTGTTTGTTCTTCAGAATTGTATAGGCTTGGTCTGAACTTCTCCTTTACAAACATATCCATATCTGTTTGTGTTAAGTGGTATCCGTTCACCGCACTACCAAATGAGGTCATTAGCTTAGTTCTCTTTACCTCGAACACAAAGTCAGTAGGGTTGGAAGTGTTTTCTATACACTTAGCAAATACCTTCTGAAATAATGTATGTGTTACGAGAGGAACTGAGAGGTATGAAACTTTAACTTTACCCCCACCTGCATATTCTGAGGTAGGCATATAGATTCCATACGTAAACTCCTGTATCTTAGGAGTATTATTAGCACAGTATACACAGTCACCTTCTTGAGCCCAACACTTAACCCTTCTTCTTGCTGAGGGGTTCCAGTGCCGAACTCTATGAATAGGTGCTATGAATGCGAACTGAGCTAACGCCGTCATATCGTCCTCTAACCAGACTCTATCACTCTTTTGCGATTGTATCCAATCACTGTAGCTCATTCTATAGTTACTGTTGCTTTCCTTATGACATGTTCACCAGCAATTTCATCATACATCCATACAACATTATCACCTGCTTCTAATTGCATACGTTCTAATATTGCATCTGGTATGTAAATTCTTTTATACTGGTCAATTGTCTTAACTGAACTGACTTGTTTTAATTCACTCATTTTATCTCCACCAGTTTAGCACTGGTTTTTTCTTTCTTTTCTATAGCGACATCTAATATACCATTGTTCATAGTAGCTTCGACTGACTCATTGTCTAAGTCATAGTCAAATCTTTTACTCCAGTTATATTCTTTGTCACCTTGTTTCGCTTCTACTGTAACTTTATTAGTTCCTACTTCTAAAGCAACATCTTCTTTACCAAATCCTGCTAACTCAATAGTTACTGTTACAGTTCCGTTCTCTTCATTAACACTAACGGGGCTGTTCTCTTTCCTTCGAAGTTCTTGGTGCCATGCATGTGGTGCTGACTCTATCTCTCCTAAGAGGTCCATCCACATATCCATCATGGTTTCTATGTCACGACGAAATACCATCAGTCCTCCACTTTCGATGGACCATCTGCTACACGTTTCATTAATCTGAAGTAGGGCTTTGCTGCTCCTTCTTTCCAATAGGAGTTTCTGAACATTACAAATTCATCTCCTGCTTCTGATTTACCTGTGTAGTAAACGTTTCCGTTCTTATCTGTGTTCCGGAACAATCCGGCTCTGAGCTCAAGGCTCGTTTTCTTAGTTTCTTTTTCTGTCATACTTTGGGTTCTCCGTGTTTATTTTATCCATGCATTGAACCTGAGGTCTGCATGGCTGTCTTAATATCAATCTCAAGTAATTTTTCTCCATACTTGTCAATCAATAGTTTCAATGTTTCAGTGAAGAATGCTCTAACGTCTATGTTCTCGTTAGGTGATACCTCCATTTGAAAAGTCCCGATGCGTAGTAGATGTGTTATCTTACTTGCATCCATCTTGGCCATCATCATTTCAGCGGCCATATCTGCCATCTCGTCGGGTTTAGAAGATGAATCTGTCATCTATTACCTCCAACTTAATCAATATTTTTCTTAGGTTTTTAATCATACCTTGTGTTTCTCCAATCCTGTTATCCAAATCGTCAAATCTTTGAGTCATATGTTCTATGCGACTAAGCACATCCTCAATATTTTGAACAAAAGGAAACCAATTGCTATCAGAACTATAATGTTCTTCGTTACGTTTCACTATACCCTCAGTCCACGTTCTGTGGTGCTCGAGAGCCAGTTTCTTTTCGTCTGTGCTTACCATTCTTATTTCTCCTTAGTTTTTTCATGAGTATTTTATTTTTACGTGGGTTGGCATGAACACCTTCCCCACTCCATCCGTCGACATAGTATCTTATGTAGCCCATCCAATAGTCTCTACAATTTTCCTCAGTTGGTTCCAGTCCTCTTATCTTGACTTTCTCCATGAGTCTCTGTCTCATCTTACTTGTTTTACCTTTAGACCATATACGGTCAAAGGCTTCCCATCTTTCATTCATAACCACAAATGTCCTACTACTGCTCCGAAGCCGAATCCAAATAAGAATCCTGCTATGAGCATTACTAAGTCTGCACTGATGTGTAAGTCTTCGTCACTCATCCGAACATACTTCCTGAATATGAATCATTCATTGATGGACCTGAATTAGTGCTGATAGAATCTATAACTTTATCAGCTCCTGCATCTTTAGCTCGACCAATCATCATCTCTAATAGTTTAACATAAGCTAAGAGAAACAACTGTTGCTCTCTGTTTAGTATAAACATCTTTGAGACTTTCTCGAGGTCTCTACCAACATGCAAAATGTCGATAGAGTCCATAGCTTTTACCATAACTTCCCATGATGTAGTCTCTTCCTCTGACATCATGTCCTTGAGGGTAAGTGTCTCATCACCTTTTGCTAATGTTAAAAACTCTTTTAGTAACTCGTTCATATTTACTCTACTACCAATCTATCTAATCGATATGCTCTTGCGTGGTTTGCGAACTGAGATGTATACTGTTTTAAGTTATATCTGTTGTCCTTACCTACAATGTAGAACTTACCTGCTTTAGACATAATCATGTCTTCTGGTAAGATTTTCCTTACTGACTCACTGTCTGAACTGTGCTTCCATGAAGCAAAGTCAAACTGTGTTCTTTTTGCTGGGTTGTATCTGATACTAACCTGCTTGTGCTGACCTGTCTTTTGGTAATGCTTTACAGCATCCATTAGACTGTTGATTTGTTCTGTTCTTTTCATTTAAATCACCTTGATATCTAACCAAAACCACCTAACTATATAAAGCTTTGGCTATGTAAACTGAGACCTGTAAAGAATACACTCTCAGTTGTGCCCATAATGGGACTTGTAGTGGAATTATGTCCATAATTATTTACATCTTGTGCAATATTGATTGCCTTCATAGTCCGAGAAGATAGCTTTACTACCACACATCGGACACGTTATCATATTTCTTACCATAGTGTTACCTTAAGTTTTATCCATGCTCTTACCCATCCATTAGGTTTAGGATTCTTGTAGCCTTTCCTAAGTTTCTTTGCACACCATCGATACATTTCATTAGCGTATCTAATTGGTTTTCTAACATTTCTTGGTAGATATTTTAATCCACGTTCACCAAAGTAAAGTGACGCTTCAAACATATCTAAGTATCTATTATGGTCTGTTCCTATATAATGGTATCCCCGTGCGACATCTTCATCATAGTCTCTGACGAAGTTAATTATCTGGTAAGCTCTACCTAAGTGCTCAGCGTAAGGATAAGCTGACTCTGGTGCATCTAATAGCTTAGCCATCATCAGTCCAATAACCTCAGCTGAACCTCTGCAATATCTTAGCATAGATTCATCATCATGTATCTTATGATTCAAATCCATTCTCATAGAATTATAGAAGTCATGCTTCCATTCCATAGGCATATCATATTTTTTCTGAACGTATGCAAAGTTGTAAGCTAACCTCTCAAGGTCACCTACTACCTCGTCACCGTCGACTATGTTGTCTATGTGTCTTATAAATCCATACAACGCATATACATCCTTTTGCTTCTCAGTTGGAAAAGCTTTAGTGCAACATGCAAATGTTGTTGAACATTTATCCATTACTTCTTTCGTCATGTTAATAACATGTATCCTACTGTAAATGATATAACTATGAGACATGCCCATATGTATAACAGATAGTCGTAGGTTGTCCATTCCTCTTCTTTTTTATTCATTTGTTTTTTTACCTTTGGTTTTGCTACTATAAAGTGTGGAACTTTGTTCCAACAATCATCACAGAGATAGGCTCTGAGATGAGGGTCGTCACTCATGTAGTGTATTTTACACATCTTACAGTTGTGCCATAATGCTTTGTAGTAAGTTGGATTAGGAGTCATCTACATTGCTCTCCATTCGACAGTCACAGTTGGGACATGCCCAAATATATGTTCCTCTGATAGCGTGAACACTCTTGACTCTCTCAATTGGCTTACCATCTTTGTCTTTACAGTAACAGTAGACTCTCATTTCCTTTTCTTTATAACTCTCTTTACAGGTTTTCTTTCTATAATCCTATTGAAGTCTACGAACTGACCACCCTTCTCAGAGGAAGGAGGTAGTGTGTAAGCTTCATATGGTTGCTTGGTTGCTCTTTTTTTAATCATTTATGTTTTCCTCGTATAGTTTTTGTAAGTTCCATCTTAACGGTGCTTTTAATCTATCGACAATATAAGCATGTTTATCGAACCAACTCCACTTTACTGATTTCTTATCGAACGCCTTACTATATAAGTATTTCGCTTGTGAAGGTGTTATCGCATAACATTTCTTATTTCGGTATTCCTCTCTTCGTATCAATATAAAACTCAGTCCACCAGCTCTTTCTAACTTGGCACCTTCTTTTATCTGGTGCTTAGCGATAGCAGGAGTATTACCATACCAAAGAGGGAAGCTACTAAGATTCCGAGAAGTTTTAGCCTCGACCATAATTGGTCTTCCTCTGTAAACCGAGAAGAAATCGGCCGGTTGCTTTTCGGCCACAGCAATTTTAACAAACCTATTAATATCATTGGTATCTTGTATCCTGAACCACCATATGTGTCTACTCGACTGGAGGCTTCTTCGTATTTCATTTTCGAAGTTCTTTCCTGTGTCTTTTCTTTTCTTTGCCATACATCTCTATTATGACTATATAGTGAAAACATGATTATACTATATTATTGCTTAGTTAATCATGCTCTATTAGTCATGCTATATAGATATACTACTAAGAGATATATAAAGCTTTGCTAAGTAGAGCTTAATACTCTCAGTCTGTCTTGAGATACTTGCTTGGTTGTCTGTTATGAAACATGTCTCCATTGTATTCATATCCATACTGCCAATGATGCTCAATGCTGGACTGAGAACCTGAAGGTTCATACTGATGACAATGATGAGGCTCTTCGGTTGATGCAGCAAAGCCACATTCTTCACAAAAGTATTCATCATCCTCAAGCATCAGTAATTACCCTCTGCGGTGTATCCTATAATCCACAGTGTAATAAATATCCACCATAGATAAATAGGTAACTTCATTAAGTGTCCGTATTCTACGTCTACCAGTTGTCTGTCATTACTTTCTCTGTCTTGCATCCTATACAGTATCCTCCAGTCCGAGCATCTTCAGCGATGCTTATTCTCTTTTCGCATTCTTTACATTCCATGTAGGCTAACCCTAACGATTGACCCTGAATCTTTCTCAGTTTATTTTGTGTTAAAGTTTTCTTACTTACTTTCTTACTCACGTGTCATTCCTCTCTGTTCGAGCATCAACCTATCAACTGCGTCTTGAGCGACTTGTTCCATGAACGTCTTCTCTTCTTGAGCTATCTTTAGGTTTTCTTCCGAACCGTCATAGATTAACTGTCGAACCATCTTTATCGATTCCTTAACTGAATCGTTGTCAGTTACCTCAGCGATGTAGAAGTCTAAGTCATCCATCATGCTACGTGCAACCTGAGGGCTACACCAATCTAACACTATTTTCATAAAGTGTATTGCGTCTGTTTTATTTGTTGCCATGTTTATTTCCTTCCATATTTTCTTGGGCGAAGTGTGAACTTCTTTTTACTAAATCCAAATTTAGTATCTAACCATACTATTATTTCTCGTATCATTGTTTCTTCTCCGGTGGCCAATAGTATTCATACTCGTTTATGATTGCGAGGTCCGTTTGTGCATCAGCATCGAATCGTTGTTTATAAAAGTCATAGTCCTTACGTAGTAAGTTCATTCGATGTGACTTGTGCAGTTCCGGATAGCCTAACCACTGAGGGAATACTATCGGCTGTTCTATCTCATATAGTTGCATCGTGTTGTTGTAACCACGTGCAATCCATTCTTCTATCATTACGTTAGTGTAATGTTTGAGAGCGTTCTCATAACCACGCCACATTAAACGTGCGGGGTGGTTAAGCCAACCTTTCATAGTGTAGTCTGGGCTGAGTGAGTTGATGAGTTGCATACCCTCTACTCTCTGCTTACCGAGACGACGGTAGTCTAAAAGTTTGGCGACTGTCTTAAAGTTTTTTGTTGGTAAAAATGTTTGCATATTTTCAATTCCTATTTGTTATATTTGATATATATTGAAATATCTATATAAAGGTTGTGGTGCACGAAGAGAGAACGGCTTCTCAGTTTATAACTCAAAGATACCCACTAAAGGGTCTTCTTTGTTTAGCCTCTTATCACGAAGAAGGAAAGGCCACGAACGTTTTATACCATAATGATTAGGCTGTTCATGTAAACTTTAGGTTCGCTTTTGTGTCTGAGATAATTACGTGCTAACTCCATAGTCTACGTTTCGCTCTGTGTCTCAGCTAATTGGTTCTCTTTACGACTAACACCAATCCGTTAGTCACCTATGTATCTTTCATCGCTATGCGACGTTCTCGATACAAATGAGTTTCAAAATTCAAAGTCCCCGTGCACTGTTTGGTGGGATACAAGCTGAGTAGAGGAAAATACAAACCGACTCACAGTTAAATAAATTCTCAACTTATATCCTGTCACCCTTAGCTAAAGTAAATGAATATCCACATCCATAACACAACAAAGAAACCCAACAGTATTATCCATTGGGCTTCTTCCATGTGCGGTGGTCCTTTCAGTCTCAAACTTTTATCACCTTTCTTATTATTTTGCTTACCTCAGTAGATAACTTCTCGGTATCGTCAACAATTACATAGTTGGTAAACATCTGAGCCATACTTGATTCACGTGCACCTGAGATACCTATCTGAATAACACTCCAACCTTGTCCTTCTATATGTCTGACACACTTCTTAGTATGTGCGATTCCATCGAAGTGTCTGTAGTTTTTAGCTGAGGGCTCTCCATCTGAGATAACAATCATAAGTCTGTTACTACCCATTGATGGTGATTCAGCTTTTACTCTGTCAGCTGAGGCTAAGATAGCCATACCGTCTCGGTTCTCTGACCGAGCTCTCATAGCTCCCATAGCTTTTAAGTCACTCTTATAAGTTGGTGACCAGTAACAAGACATGTTTGTCTCACCGGTTCCATCCCAATCGTAACCGTCAGCAGTGTGACCATAAACCCATAAGTTTAGTTTGTCATTATCTTTGAGTGCTTCACGTATAGCGATTGCACTCTCACGTGCTTTTTGCATTTTGTATGAACCCATGCTACCTGACTCGTCAACTAAGAGACATACATCTAATGGTTTGTCTTCGTCAACAATAATGTTTTTGAATAAGTCAGTTCGACCGAGGGGTATCTTATGTAACATACGTTTATCTAATCTACCTCTTGGTTGGTTGCGAATAGTGTAGGCTTGAGTGTTACCATAGAGTTGTATACGTTTCTTCAGTTGACTGATGCTCTGTTTCATTCTTGATACACCGTTGTCGTATGAATACTTGGCGTCGGTATGACTCTTTTGGTTTCTCCATGTAACTTTAGTTCCTTGTTTTAAACCGAGAGCTCTACCTGTGTCCCACTTTTCTTCGCTATACATAGTGTCTTCTAACTCTGTGATAGCTTTTTCTAAGTCTGTGCTGATAGTATCTAAGTCTGCACTGTAGTCAGCCATCTCAGTTGATGCACTCTCTACTCCGTCCATGATAGTTCGCATAGGTCCGGCTCTATCTTCATACTTTTTGTCATCGGTAGCTTTCTGAACTAATTTATCTAAGATGTCATCTAACTGACTCTCAGTTAATAATTCTTTTGTCTTATCATCCCAATCATTCATAAGCCTATCCATTTCAGCTTCAGCTTTTTCTTTGGGTGATGGACCATCCTTTGCATCCTTCTCAGCTATATCTTTTGCCAACTGATTCATATACTCATAGATAGTTACAGTTGCTTCCCACATACTTTCTCGGTTGTTGTTTGAATTGACTAAAGCTCGAGCAAAGAACTGAATGTGATTCGCATGTCTTTTCTTTCTCTCTTCATCTAAAGCTGAGGGATATCTAACTAAGGCCAGTAAAGTATTGATTACATCACCGAACTCATTTACTTTTTCCATCTTGCTTCCATGCTTATCGAAGTAATGCTCTTTCACTTTTGCAATGTAGTGAGTGAACCCACCATGTGTTTTACCTAACTGAGACTCGATGAACTCATCTTCGAGTATGTTAGCTATATTATGTATAAGCTTTTCTTGAGGTGGTCTCAGCTTATGGTCATAAGCATATACTCTTTCTAATTTTAATAAAGGCTTACTGTAAACTAAATGTAACTTCTCGTGTATAGCAAGACCAGCAACAATATCTAACTTAGAATCGTCTCGGTCTAACAATGTGCCGTCAACATAGATTAATCCACGGTTGATGTTGGAATAACTTTTCTCGGTTGCATAGTTTAATACATGTTTTACAGTTGGGTCTACAACTTTACAGAGAGAATCAAGATGAGCTTTGTGTTTGACTAATCTTTTTTCTTTGTCCGCTCTGTCGAAGTGAGATGATGCACCCCACATAGAGGTCATAGCTCCGACGCCTCGGTTCCACCATGAACCACCACTACCCCACGTGAATCCGCTACTTCTACCATAAAGGTCACCAGTAGCTGAGACAGTTGGTGCAGTTGAACTGTATGCTTTTGCTACGTGTGGAGTGAGGAAAGGGTCGACTGTATTGTATTTGATACCACAGGCTTTACAGTTCCCGTGACCATCATCCGCAGTCCAGTCATCACATGCGTCACAGAAGTCATCTTCCGTGTCCTCAGCCCAATCGTCTATTGAATGTCCGTAATCCATTGTTCTACCTTTTCTATTTCGTCTTCGTCTTCAGCTATGAACTTGAACTTAAAGCACTCGAGTGACTTCTTAGCTGAGCCTACACTACACTGATAGACAAACATGTCTTCAGCTGAGACTAATCCTAATGCCATCTCACTTGCTTGATTCCTATTCATAGTTGGTTTTACAGGAATAATAATATCTTCATCCTGTAGTAATCTTCTTTTGTATGCACCGATGTGTCTACCATTTATCTCAGTTTCTGGAAATACATCCTTAATAATGTGTGAACACATAGTGGGTTTCAATCCTAACTGTAATAACATTTTAGCCAACTGATGCCAATACGTTTGTTTTCTGTTTCCTTTCTTACTCATAATAAAACTCCGGTTCTCTATCTTCGAAATCGCTAACGAGCTGAGCAATGATGCCATAAATAATACTATTCTCCATATCTGTAGCCGGTTCGAGTGTTGAGAAGTAATCAGCTAAGATAGCAAACTCTTCCATGTCTAACCCTACAACGAACTTAGGCAAACTTAGTCCCCCATAGATTGAATGACTTGTATAACTCTAACTCTCTCAGTGTCGTCACCTGCTTGAACAGGGTAGAATGGTAGACAGGTATGTTTGAGTGCATCGATTAAACTCATGCCGTCAACTACTAACTCAGCTACTGCTAAACACATACGTGTTGAGACAGCAGTCGTAAGTTCGTCTGAACTGTGTAGGTCACGCACTCTCTTAGCGAAGTCTACTATCTTCTCTGCTGAGTAGTCATCTAACTGAGGGTTACGAATCATAACTAATTCTTTTTCTTTACTCATAGGTAAGTAGTCTAACTCATAGATACCACCTGTGAACCTATCTTTCCATGCTCTATCTAAATCATGAGATGCACCGAGATACTCTCGGCCTATGTTAGCAGTAGCATAGAAGAATGCTTGACTGTCAACTGAGACAGCGTCAGCGTCTTCACTCTCATCGAGTGCTAAATACTTTTGACCATCTAACACTGGCATGAGAATATTAGCTAAGTCACCTGTTCGGTCACGGGTAACCTCATCTAACATAATGAATGAGTTCTGTTGAATTGCTTGGACAAACCGAGATGGTTTGAACCATGTTCCTGCTTCTTTGTCATACTTAGTATCACCTAACAGTTTAGCTGAGGGATTCATAGTATCACCAAAGTTGAAAGAATAAAATTCTTTATTGGTAATGTCTGCTAATATCTTACCGAGACTACTCTTACCACATCCTGATGGACCTGTGATGAGAATGTTCTTACCTCGAAATATATTGCGTAACATTGTGTAGAATGTAATGTTATCGGCGAACTTAAATTCCTCCGGTATTTGAACTGAGCCTCTTAGCTTAGCCATTACTGTTTGCTTTTCTTCTACGGGTTCCGGTTCACTGGCCGGTGCCTCTACTTGCATGGGGTCTTCCTCAGTTGGTTCGTCTTTACCGAACAAACTGCCTAAACCCTCGTGAGTCGTTTCTGATTCCATTGATTCTCCAGTATCATCTTCCTTTATAAAGGTATCGGTCATTGGACTGAGACCTGCTTTCCATCTCTTTATACCACGGGTATCGGCTGAGACATGCCATATTCTTCCGTCACCACCTTTCTTCTCATGTCCTAAGTCATACCATGTCGCGGACTGAGTAGGTGATGGTCTTGTTTTTCTTTCTGCCATATTTAGTTGGACCTCTTTCTTTTTATTAATCTTTGGTCGACACGAGATTTATCGAAGCCATAGGTTCTCTGTCCATGTATTCCATAGTTCTCACCTTTGACCTGATATTTCTTTACTGAGTTAACTACTCGTGCTCTGTCTATTGGTTCCAATGTGCTGAGGTCATCCACGAACTTACCTAAGTTCGCACTTACAGACCAAGCATTATCTTCTACGTCTCCGTAGAGTGAAGTTAAGAACTCCCTCAACACAGTGAACCTTTTATCTTCAGTTGACCCTACACTTAACAAAGGGACTTTGTCAACGTGCTGAGTCATAAAGTTATTGAACTTATTAAATGTTTCTACATTCATAGTTCACCTGTAATATAATCATTTACTAAACAGTGTTCGCAACTGCTTTTATTTACCTCATGACCACCAGTGTCATAAGTTGAGTATTCACCACAATCTACGCAGTTCATTGTTTCCTCACTGTAACAAACATTGCGTTCTTAGTTCGGTTGTTTACTTTCTGAGCTAACCATGCCTCAGTTCCTATCTCTGCCATATAGTCAACAGTGTCTTTGTATACTCCGAACGTTAGACATTGATGTGGCTTAGGTGCATGACGGAAATACTTCTCAGTTCGAGCAATCCTTTTAGCACGTATCTTACTACCGTCTCGGTTGGCTGTCCTGAGAGACACTTGTTGTAGTTGGGCTGGGCTTAGTTGTTGTAGCATTTCAGCTATTGAGTCGATGTTACTTTTCATCTGATACTACATAGTAAACGCCCTTTATAAGCTTTTCCCTAAATCGGGGAGACCAACTGAGATTAACGTGTTTAAAACTATACTGAGAGCTATCCCTATATTAACTATATTAAGATATGGCTCTATTATGCAATATAGAGATATAATAAAAATGCTTTATAGAGCTTGATTTGTAGAGCTATGATATACTGAGCAATGCTTAACTGAGCATGTTTTATTAAGCAATGCATAACTATGCTTATAATATATACACCCCCCTACTATATAATACTTTGTCTCAGTTCACACATAACTGATAAAAGTTTTTTAAAACAGGCTCTACTAAGCAATTTTCTCATGCTCAGTTAGCGACAATGAACTTAAACTGGTTTTAGTTTGGTATAGCTCAACTGAGAAGTGCTCAATTACTCACTGAGGGGGCCTGATAGAGCTTGCTCTTTTCTCACCCTGCCCTACAGATAAACTGAGAGCTTGTTTTCTCACCCTCGGTTAGCGAGCTGAGAGATTTTTCTCATCGAGCCCTATAAAGCTAGGCTGAGAGAAGCTAAAAATAAAAAGAGAACTTAATAGAGCTGAGCTGAGAAATCCATACGTGTGGAAAAATAAAAAAAGTTAGTTTATATAGGGGTGGGTAGGAGGATTTAATGTATACCTCCAAACGCATTATGCCACTACATAGTAGATGCGTTACCAGTCTAACCTTCCTCCAGCAGTTGCTTCTCGGTTGGTTAATCCTGTGCCTTAGTCCGTGGCGGACTTGTTCGGCCATACCCGATTACGGAAGAGCTACTTCCATAAATGTAAAAGTGGGCAGTTTTCTGAGTTGCCCAGCTGCTTGATGTATTGACTTACTTAAGCAATCCTGCTTTCTTCATAGCTTTTTTCAATTCAGCTTCGGTAATTTTACCAGACTGAAGTGAAGCGACTACGGAATCAACAGATACTCCTTTGCGTTTTGCTCCTCTGAATGCTTGTAACTCGTTTGTGCGAGATGCAACCATTGAGGCGAACTTGTCTTCGTTCCTAAGCACATCTGATATTGCTATCATTGTGTCGTATTTTACCCCTGTCGGGTAACGCTTACTTTCTCCGACGCCCTCGAATCCGAGATGGTCCAGTAAACCTGAAACCACCTTTTCATCTTTAGGTGCCCAGAGATAATCCATGTTTGCTTTACTCATGTTTTCTCCTTACTTACCAATAGAGTGTCCCTATTTAAGTTTAACCCCTGCTGACTATTTGTCTGAGGTGCATTCTGTCAAAGATGTGAGGATTAGATAATCTCACGGACTCTGCTATCTCAAGATGCTCACCGCGGGAACCTGTTCCTACTGGTATCATCTCTTTATACATTCCATACTTACCGTATGGGGTCGTGCCGACTTCAACAAAGTAGTCGACTGTCTGATTTTGACCGGCTCTCCAAGGAAGAGCTGTCTTAGTTTGAGTTGCTTTGCTCATAATATACCAAGGACACCACCCTATATAAAGCTTTTTTCACCCGAGTGGAAAAATAAAAAATGCAACTTCACCTGAGGCTCCGCGTGTTTAAGAAACACCTCAGGGAGCGGTTGCCCGAGAGCACATTAATCTGCATAGGTAGTGCTACACGTGGGGTGTGACCTGTCGCCAGTCAAAAGGATATCCTTCACGAAAGGCGAACACAAGCATGAACAGGTGTGATACTCATAGCTTAACGGATTGATTCTATAACAGGGATAAAGTGATTCAAAGGTGATACATAATGTTAGCTACACGTCGTTCTAAAACTTAGATGCGCATCGACCGGAAAGGGATTGGGTCAGCACTGTTCAGCTAGTATTTGTTATGTGAATGTCTCGTTGTTGCGTATGGTTCGATTTTGTTTCCTTGTCAGGTCACGTGTTACAGCTGATAACTGTAAGTGAGCGGGTGCAATACTATTTTGCTATTTTCATCTCCCCGCTCTGTATTACCAATAGAGTGTCTCTATATAAGCTTTTCTCCCATGGACTTTATCTCACTGACATACACGTCACCGAGTTCAAAAGAACCATAAGTAAAATCTGATTTGACAGCGCAGAACCAACGGGCGTGTGGGTTCTTCGCTTCATTCTCAGCGTTTTGGTATTTCTTTAATACTCTCCATTCAAAGCCACGTGGGCCAGTCCAGACCTCGTAAGGGTCATCTGTTTTGCGGGTTTTACCGCACATGTTTTTAGTCATACAATACCAAGGGTGGGGGTCTATATAAAGCTTTTTTCACACGAGTGGAAAACCTCGAGGCGGGGGCAAAGGCCATAGCCCCCTAGAGGTGTCAAAACTGCTTACGAAATACGTCTGGCCTTTTTGATAATCTTATTCGTTCTCTTCTTCCAACCTCGTTCTAAGTAGGTATCGTAGCTCATAAGCCACACCCACAGCAAGGTGCATCTTCACACCCGCAGAGGACAATATAGTCTCCTGCTTCACTTATACCAGAGATGACCATGTCATCTAAAATATCTAAGATGCTCTTCATTTGGTCAACCCCAGCTTGATTGCTTTTAGTTGGTCCAATACTCCGGAATCAATTTTATTCTTTTGTATGGTTCTGCGTGCTACTCTCCTGAAGCGGAAAGCGTTTCTGGTGTCTTGTATTGTTTGTTCTAACATGTTTATCTCCTATCTTACCATACTCCACAGGCTATATAAAACCTTTCATCATCGAACCGTGGGTTCTCTGCTTCATACTTTTTTGCGAAGTCTTTTGCTACCTGCATCTTTACCGATGCCGGCCATCCTGTTGTCCTTATTAGGTCTGCTGTTGCTTGAAAATCTTTTCTTGTGTTCATATTTATTTCCTCGTATATTACCAATAGGGTGTCCCTATATAAGCTTACCGGTGCCTCCACTTTCTCATTCTCACCAGCATACTTTGAGTTTGTAAACTCCTGCTGTAGAACTCTTCGAATTCCATTTTACCACCATATGATTTATAGTGATGCCAATTTGCTAACCTTTGTGTTTCGTATTTAGTCATAGTATACCAACGGGTGTGTCTATATAAAGCTTTTTTCACACGTGTGGAAAAGCTGGCGCCCCGCCGACTTAAAAGAAGCCGGTTATGGGGGTAACCTGCGTTTAGCTGTCCTACCATTATAGGCTGGCTTACTAAACTGAAGATGCGTCGCTACGTTTAACGCTCGGGCGGACTTATGCCTAAGGCCCTTCGCCATCACTTGTCAGGCGTCTCCTATTGTCCACGATGCTGGACAGTTTATTAGACTGACTCATACACTTGCCCTTTCCGTTGGGGGAACCTACTCCTTCGGCCTCCTTCTTACAGTGTTCGTGGACTCACGGAACATAATCTCTTTTGGGCTGAGTGTAATACTATTTTACTATTTTCATCGTCTCAGCCCGTTAGAGGTGCGTGGTTTATAATTTTCTTGTTGCGTATGATATTCCTACTAACCATGTTAGTAAGCTACTTTGGTATGTGTTCATTAGTCGCCTCCTTTTCTTATTAAGTATTGATAGTGAAATGGTCTACCGTTTTTCTTAAAGTCTTTTGCTAGCTTTGCCCAGTGTTGTCTTCGTGTCATGTTTTTCCTCTGTATTACCAATAGGGTGTCCCTATATAAGCTTATCCCCTGAACTCCGTCCAGCACTCCCAACATAGTTGAGAGTTGAAAAGTGTATAAGTCATGCATGCTGATTTATTACATTCTTCGCACATTTTATTCCTCACCGGTCCAAAATGTTGCGAACATTTCAGTATCGCAATCTTCACATAGTCCACCGAATAATTCGATATCTTCCAAGCCACAGTCTTCACATTGTTGTTTTAATTCCATTTGTATTCCTCGCTAATATACCAACGCGAGGTAACATATATTACTTTGGGTGGGGCCTATCGTCGTGAACCTCAAAATCCTAAACAGGGGTATATAAGGGGGCCAATCCCGCTCGCGTTTTTTGGTGAAATTTTTTTTCACACGTGTGGAAAAATTGCTGGGGGTTTATATACCCCCTTTTCCGGCGAATGGACTATATATACTTATAGCTGTTCGTGAATCTGGTCAACGATGTCATGAAGTATGTCTAACATATAACCACGAGTTAATACGTCATTATGACCATACTTATTTTTTTGCATCGAACCGATGTCAACTTTATCTAAATCAATTTCGAATTTCATTTTTCTACCTCCTTTATTTTTCCTGCCATTTCTTGAACCTCTTTTAGAACATACTTTGCAAAGTTATTCCAATCGGTTTTATTTCTTGAATCTTTTGCTAATGAATCCCATGCCATTATAGTGGACCTGAGATTATTGTAAGCGTTAGCTTCGTTTCTGATTTGCTCATTGCTTAATGCTGGGGCTTCTTCTGCCCTCTTGATGTAGGTGATTAACATGCTCATGTTTACACCCCCAATTCATAGAAGCAGTCAAGGCATACCTTGTAGCCTCTTGCCCTGTGGGCTTGAACTGCATCGTTGCAACACTCGCACATATCTTGTGCGTTGTTTAATTCTTTCATGCCTTGCTCGATGGCCATATCTAATTGGTGCATCATGCTGTCTAACTCGGTTATTATTTCGTTGTTGTTCATATTTGTTTCCTCTGTATTACTCATAGCGACCTACTTAATAAAGGTTTCGTTGGGAGGGGTATACCCCCCCTACCCTAGGCCCCTACTGGGGGTGCCCCCCTTAGGCCCTCCTGTGCCCAGTGTTTGCCATACCTTGACATTCTGGCTCAGAGCCATATTGTCGGTAGTGTTCAGCAACCAAAGAAGCTTCATGTTCTAAAGCTTCCCATGGGTTTGAAAATTCTTTCAATACTATCATGGATACATCATGACCTTTTTTAGGCCTGTGTTTACTAAGTCTTGACTGGGGGTCTTGAGTTAGTCCGTAATAGATTGCATCCTTATCTATTCCTTGTGTATAATCGACGTCAAAGAAGTGATAACTTGTCTTTTCTGTCTGTCTGGCTAGTTTGTATATATAGTAGTTGTTGTTCATATTACTTACCTCTTACCTATACAGGGGCAACACCCTATATAAGCTTAAGTGTTTTAAAGGAGGGGGTATATAAGTAAATCCAAGCAAATGGAAAAAAACGCAAAAAAAATGACAAAAAAATGCAAAAAATCGCGCAAAAAATGCGCTAAAAAAACGCCAAAAACGCGCCAATGTCGCGCGCTATAAATTTATTAAAAATCGCGCTAATGTATATATTATCTTATTATATTATCTTTTTCAGTATACCCCCGTCTAAAAAAATCATGCCCCCACCTAAACACACAGGCGCCTAGGGGTTTAAACAAATCGAGCCATTTTTTGAAAGCACTAAATAAGAATATACTATAAGCACTGTGTTTAAACTATATATCGCTAAGTATCTCTTGCATTATTAATCAAGCTCTTTTAACCATGCTCTATTAGTCTCTCTTACGCGCGTAGGATAGCCAGTGAACTGAGAAGCAAGCTCTACATACCACAACTCTTATATACTCTGAGGTAGTATAATTATATACAAAAAAGGAAACTAACTATGTCCAAAAAAACCCAAAACGCAATTAAGTGGATGTGTAACGACATTCGCGATTTGCTAATAGAAAAGAACAAGGCCTATGGCAACTCAGCTATAGACCCTGAGAACATATTCAGTAAGCTCGATAATGCACAAGCTATCTGTGCACGTATCGATGATAAGCTAGCTCGTATAAAGAACAGAGGGCTAGATGATAAAACAGAAGACACACTTGATGACCTCATAGGTTATTTAGTATTGCTCAAAGTCGCGAGGAGCGAGGAGGCAGCTAATGTGACTGTATGGACCATGTGTAATTGTGCGTTAGGGTGTACTATGTGTAGCAAGAGCTGTGATTGCGTTTGCAATATGGAGCCTAATACATCTGATAAGTTTAGCGACTATAGCGAAGGTTATGCACCTCCGTGGAGTCAAGAGATAGAAAAGGTAACGGTCTTTGTTAGTGACCCCGGAGATGAAATGAAGCCTATAGAGAAAAAGGCTTAATGGAGCTTAATATGATTGAGATAAAACATTTAATGAAAGACTCTTTAGTGCCTTTGGCTTTAGAGAGAGGAGGAACTGTAAAGCCTCTTATAATACCAGCAGCCGAGACCGGTGGGTTAGGATTATGCAACCCGTCGATATACCACGTACCTAAGACATCTAAGTACTTGATTAATGTGCGTAATGTATCTTATTACTTACACCACTGTGAAGGAGACCAGAAGTACCAAACACCATGGGGTCCTTTGAATTATGTAAGACCAGATAACGATGCATACCTAAGAACTAAGAATTTTATATGCGATTATAATTTAGGACAGGGTAAGATAACCAAGCATAAACTATTAGATACATCTAAATTTAAGAAAGAACCTGAGTGGGACTTTGTAGGATTAGAGGATGGACGTATAGTGGAGTGGGAAGGTAAAACATATTTAACCGGCGTTAGGCGCTACGCGCCTGATGGCAAAGGAAGGATGGTGCTGTCTGAAATTGAGATTACTAAAAAAGGAGTCAAGGAAGTTGGTCGATATGTGATGGACTCTCCTAATGGTCCTGAAGAATACTGTGAGAAGAACTGGATGCCTATCTTAGATATGCCATTCCATTATGTTCATACAGCTAACCCACTTAAGATTGTCAAAGTAGATATAAATGAAAAGTGGAAACATAACCCAATAAAGTATAGGTGTCCTGTTAACGTAGTACACGAAGGTAAAGAAGAGATACCTCTACAGTTAGACCCTCGTGGCAGTTCACAACTTGTACCATGGAAGGATGGTTATCTATGTGTAACACATGAATGTGACTACTGGCATAATGAGAAAAATGACAGAGACGCACATTACTATCACAGGTTTATATACTGGGACAAAGAATGGAACCTAAAAGGATATTCACAACCGTACAAGTTTATGGATGGTAGAATAGAATTCTGTTGTGGTATGGCAGGTCACCCTGATGCACAGTGTGATGACATGCTTATAACATATGGCTTCCAAGATAATTCTGCTTATGTACTACACATAAAAGAAGACCATATACTAGAGTTATTGGAGCATTCAAATAAGGAATGAACAATTACTGGAAAACCACAGCGTGGCCTACGCTAGAGATAACAACCTCAATTCCTAAAGCAGGATGCGTAGTTGATTGTGTCTTTTGTCCACAACGAGTCTTACAGAAAGTATGGGATGCTGAGAAGTTCACTACTAACGCAGCTAGAACTATGAAGCTCGAGGACTTCAAGATGGTAATAGATAAATTACCTAAAGAAGTGAGGATTACTTTCTCAGGGTTCACCGAACCTTGGTTAAATAAAAATACTACTGACATGTTGTTATATGCACATGAGCAGGGACATAGGGTATCCGTATTTACTACAGCAGTAGGTATGCAACTCAAAGACGTTGAAAGAATAAAAGACATTCCATTCTGTGGTGGACCTAATGGTGGGTTTACTTTACACTTACCTGATACAGAAAGGTTAGCCAAACATCCAGTAAATAAGAAGTACATTAAAGTAGTTCAAGCACTTAAAGACGCCAATATCAATAATTTTCAAACGATGTCTATGGGCATGGTTCATGAAGAGGTGGTAGATATTTATCCAGACGAAGAAGTCAATAAATATGAAATGTGGCACAGAGCAGGTAACCTATTAGGTGAAGCTCAACTTAAACCAGAAGTAAAAGAAGTATGGGATAGATTTAAATCAATAATGCATGAGGATGAAATGACATGTGGTTGTGTAGAAGATTTATATCATAATATCTTATTACCTAATGGTGAAGTATCTTTATGTTGTATGGATTATAATTTAGAAGAGATACTTGGTAATTTATATACTGAAGAGTATGACGACATACTACCACCACCAAATACTACATATGATATGTGTAGCAGGTGTGAGAATGGTGTTCCACCTATGAAACTAAGTGGATGGGAAGAAGAGATAACAATAAACCCACAAGGAACATCACCAGAGAGTAATGCACCTATTCTCGTCAAAGAAGAAACAATAGATAGATTAGATTATAACAATTACTTTGTTCCAGAAGCTATGGTACAATATTTAGATAATAATAAAGTTCCAGAGCATGAAATAATAAACTGGGCTAAGAATAACTTCTGTCATAACGAAAAGACGTTTGTAGACATAGGAGCACATGTTGGTACATATACATGGACACTAGCACCGTTCTTTAGTAGTACAGTTAGTTTCGAACCTACTAAGTCAACATATAATTATTTATGTGGAAACGTAATGCTTAAGAACCTGTCAAAGAAAGTTACAACTCATAACGTAGCTTTAGGTGCAGAAGAAACTACCATGATGTTTTACGAAAGAAGTAAAGATGGTGGTACTAATGGATTGAACTTAGATTACAACAATGGTAAATGGTTAGGTAATGACCAAGACCACTACGAAGTAAAAGTAAATAGATTAGATGATTATAAACTAATGAATGTAGGATTTATAAAAATAGATGTAGAAGGCTATGAGCTTGCAGTATTAAAAGGAGCAACCACAACATTACAGAACAATGGTTACCCTCCAATACTATTCGAAAGCTGGCCTGCTAACAATCCAGAGAATACTTTATTGAAAGATAATTTATTTAATTACTTATTCGCATTAGGATACAAAATAGGAAGTACACCACACCCCGAGATATTTATAGCAAGGAAAGATTAACAATGAGACAAATAGAAATAAAATTAGAAGAATACCTAGCAGACCCCACAGAACCAATGACCAGTTTCAACATGGGACTTGAGTATGAACTCATAGGGCAGTATGCCTCTGCAATGGGATACTATCTGAAAGCAGCTGAATTAACAGATGATGATAAGTTAGCATACGAATGTTTACTTAGAAAAGCAATGTGTTATAAAGAGTTACCAGATAGATGGGCACATGTAAGAATTAATTGTTTACACGCAGTTAGTTTGATGCCAGAAAGACCTGAAGCATATCATTTGCTGTCTGTAGCTTACGAGAACACAGGCAATTGGATAGAATCATATACATGGGCTAAAGTAGGACAAAGATTAAATGGAATAGCTAAGAATGATATATTAAGAACAGATGTACAATATGCTGGACATTATGTATTAAGATTTCAACAAGCTGTTGCAGAATGGCATCTAGGTAGATTCCAAGAATCAATAGACCAATTCAAAGCTTTACTTGAAGAAGAACCTTTAGACTTAGCTTATCAAGGTCATTGTAAATGGAATGTAGACCACCTAGAAGGTAGAGATGCAGATGCACTTGCTGGTATTAAGAAAGGTAAGAGCACTACTGATAAAGATGAGATAATTAAAAAGATAATGGAGAAACAACAAAAGAAGTAATTATGTTAGATGAGCTAGAAGATGTAGGTTGGATATCCGAAGAAGACTTCAAAGAGATGAAGAGTCTCGGTATAGAAACCCCTAAAGAGTATTTTAAATATAAAGATAATATAACCACTAGAGATGTAGAAGATATATTATTAGAATCAGTAAAACATGTTACAGTTAAAGAAGGCTCATTACCTACATTGATTGTTATCGACGATTTCTTTAACGACCCTGATTCAGTAAGAGACTTTGCTATGACTAGAGACTTTGTACCACGTGGAGAACATGGTGCAGTAGGGCACAGAACTTTAGTTCACCATCATTTTGATGGAGTAAGAGAACACTTTGAAAAAGTACTTGGTTCTAAGATATTAGATGGAAAAGACATAGGTGGTTGGGATTACCAACCTAATGGTACATTCCAACACTGTATGGCAGAAGACCCTTTTGTTATTCATGCAGATGACCAACAATGGGCAGCTATGGTATATCTAACACCTGACGCACCACCAGAGTGTGGAACTTCTATGTATAGACATAAAGAGTCAGGAATGGATGCAATACGTAAAAAGGAGTGGCACATATTTAAAGAAAACTTTTATGATGCAACACCCTTTGAGTTAGTAGATAAGATAGGAAACAAATACAATCGTTGTGTGATTATGGATGCTAAACTAATACACGCAGCTTCACAATACTTTGGCGACAATATAAAAAATGATAGATTATTTCAAATATACTTTTTTGATACGGAGAACAAATAATGACAGAAACTAAATGGACAGCGAGTCACATGAGGCTCAGCCCAAGTAAGATTAATACTTACATGAAATGCCCCCGAGAGTTCTACTATAACTATATAGCTAAACTCCCACAAAAGAAAACAATACATTTGTTCAGAGGAACATTAGTACACAAAGTCTTAGAAGAACTTTTTAAGCAACAATTTAAAACTTTACCACAATGGGAGAAAGGAGAACCTAAGGTATGGGTACAAGAACAATTCGAAAAAGGATGGGAAGAAAAGATAGCTAAACACAAATGGTTATGGGACGTACACACTGATTTAGAAATGGATGCTATGTATAAAGAGACAGAAGCACTATTACAAAACTTTGTAGACTCTGTAGATAAGAAACTAACAGAAATGGTTGAATGGAAGATATTCCGTAATAAACAACAAGCATGGAATGCAGTAGCACCTAAGTATGCTGAGAAGTGGGTTAAGTCTCACGAGTATGCAATCGTAGGAGTTATAGATGTTGTATGTAATGATTTCGATGGTGGCACTACACTACTTGATTATAAGACATCAAAAAGATATGGACCATACCTACCAGAAGAATATTACAGGCAGTTAATTATTTATGCCTTTTTATATACGTTAGAGATGGGAGAGATGCCTAACTTTGTAGGTGTTAACTATCTTCGTTTTGATGATACATTCTTTGTTAAGGTAGGACAAAAGGAACTTGATGAAGCTAAAGACTTAATTAAGATGGTACACGATTGTATCAAAGAACGTCAAGAGTATGAAGACAGATATGAACAGAAACCACAGAACTTATGTAAGTGGTGTTCTTTCCATAAATCTCAAGGTGGACCCTGTGATGCTGAAGTTCCAAAATGGGAACCAAAGTTCAAAAAACGTAAAAAAGAAAATTATGCAGATATATCAAAAGATTCTAAATTGAACATAGAATTAGAAAATCAGGACCAGTTTCCAGACTACGACTAAGGAAACCTTTATATAAGCGCGTGATGTAAAATATAACATGGCGCGCGATGATTATGGAGCTATCTCTGTAATCTCTGATGATGAACGTGAAGCATTAGGGATAGGAGGTAGAAGACCAGACGATGAAGAAGAAGGTCTTTTTGAGACCATTGGTAAAGCTGGAGATAAACTTGGAGAAACTAAATTAGGTAAAAAACTAGGTTCTATACTTACGGTACTATTATTAACTATGTTTGGCAGCGGCGCTGTAGATGTCGGTATGCTACAAGATATTTTTGGAGGAGAGGAAGAGCCCATATCAAAGGGTGGATGTATGGACGTTGGAGCTGTCAATTTTAAAAGTGATGCAACTTTTGATAACGGCAGTTGTGTATTCCCCCCTCCTGTAGTGTATGGATGTACAAATCCAGATGCAGATAATTATAACGCACAGGCTACCCATGATAATGGGCGATGTCAATTTCTTGGTGGGAGTCCTAACAACAACACAAATAACAATGAGACACAGACAAACGAGACAGTTTATGGGTGTATGGACTTAGAAGCTGAGAACTATAATGACCGAGCTGAGGAAGATGATGGAAGCTGTGAGTATGAAGAGTATGATTGTACAGCTAACCATACTTATTTTTATAATGGTTTACAATACGGAAACTATTCTAGAGAAGACAACTCTTTAAATATTACAGTAGACATAGATACAGACTGTGACCTAGACACATTACCAGTTATGGTTTATTATGACATAGGTCATATGAAGGTAGTGGACAACGAAACAGTGTGGAATGGTTATATGTTTAATAATTACTTTTTTAACGTAACTGGTTGGGAAGGTAATGAATATCAACTATCCTCAGGGGTAGAATACTTTACAGAACCTTATACAGGATGGTATATGGTATATGTGAATTTATACGCAGACTACAATAGAGATGGTGAGTATGAATACGTAAATTACTTTTACATAGAAGAAATTATATTGGAGGAGGAATGAAGGCTAGAGAAATGCTAGTCCTTACAAATATGTTAGCGAAAATTATATCAGAAGTGGATGACTTGAAAAGAATGATTAGCAAATCAGTTAATGACGATTTTAGAGAAAACTACACTGAAGGTGAAGAGGAGTGATTGAATGGATAAGTATACTAGAAATATTGGCAGTAACAATGGCAGCGTCAGCTACCATATTAATGCTAGTAATAATAGTGCAATTTGCGCGCCGCATGATGCCAAGTATACCACCCAAGAAAGTAGTGCTGATAGAACAAACAAAAGAAAAGGAGAAACCAAAAATGAGTAAAGAAGCAAAGGAAGGAGTTACATTTAATGACCTATTTATGTTTATGATTGCAGTACCTCTAGTTTTACTGTGGGTTGGATTTGCAGGGTTCGTTATACATAGCGGACTTGGTAAACCTGAAGTTCTTGAAAACATTGAAGCATACACAACTTTAATAGCTATATTAGGTGGGCCAGCCCTTCTAATTATTAAAGATGCTCTAGATGTTTGGAAACAAGAACAAGCAGAGAAAACAGCATTCTACAAGATTAAAGCACAATCTGTTATTGATTATAATGAATCTACACAGAAGCAAGCACAAATGATAGAAGCTAAGGCACAAGAACAAGAACATAAGATGGAGATAAAAAAATGAACGACTTTGAGATGAAACAAATGAGAGCTGAGCTAGATGGACTACATGAGACAGTAGAAGTATTGTTAGCATGTATAGGCAAAGATATGTACGCAGAGCACGACTGCTGTTGTGATGAGAGCGGTTGCTGCGTAACCGAGGAAGAATAAACATGGTAGAAGAACCAGATTTTATGAATAAACAAAAGAAGGCTTTTGGTATTTACAAAGGAGATGGTAGTGGAGAAGTTAACACAAATCCTGAACAAGGAACACCCAATGCAGATTGGTGTGAGAAAGTTAATTCATTACCAACCTATAGTGCACCTAATGGTAACAAGGAAACTTACACCGACAAGGACTATAGATTTAAACCAAAAGACGATTACATAGACTAGGATTGATTCTATGGCTTATGTAAAGAAAAACAAAAACGGGGTCCCCCGAAAGAAACCTACCAAGCGTAGGGTGAAGAAAGGTGAGAAGGCCTTCCGTGGAAAAGACGGAAAACTCAGGAAAAAGAAATAATGGCAATAAGTAATAAACAAGTAGCAAAAACAAACAAGAAAGAAGGAATCGATAAAACTCTAACAATGAGGAAATCAGGTTCTGGAGAAAAAGTCTTCAGCCACGTTGGCGGTAAGACCCATGCTTTAGAAAAGAATCCTATATCTAAAGAAACAGCTCTTAAACAAATTAGAGATGTAACAGAAACAGAGATAGCAGATAGAAAGCACCACGGTCACCACATAGGTAAAAGACAAGCAACCAAAGATACAAGGAAGTAATAATGATATTTAGAAATGGTTCAGAAAAGAAACATGAATGTCTTTCACATGACCACTTTATGGATGAAGATGGTAAATCTTGGAGCGGTATGAATACAGCTGTTCCTAAGACACGTGAAGCATTGATGAAAAAGAAAGGACCAATTATAGGTAGGTCACCAGCAGGAGTTGATGAATAATGGTAGCTAAGAAGAAAGGACTGTATGCAAACATACACGCCAAAAGAAAGCGCATTAAGAAAGGCTCTGGTGAGAAGATGAAGAAGAAAGGAGCTAAAGGACGACCTACAGCTAAACAATTTAAAAAAGCAGCAAAGACTGCTAAGAAAAGAGGCAAGAAGAAATAATGGCGCCTGCAAAGAAGAAGGATGCCAAATTAACAAGAGCGGGAGTATCAGGTTATAACAAACCTAAGCGAACGCCTAAACACCCAAAGAAATCACATGTAGTAGTTGCTAAAGAAGGTGGTAAGACTAAACTAATTAGATTTGGTCAACAAGGAGTAACTACAGCAGGTAAGAAAACAGACAAGAAATCTATGGCCCGAAGGAAGAGTTTTAAAGCGCGCCACGCTAAGAATATCAAGAAGGGAAAGATGTCTGCTGCATATTGGGCTGATAAAGTTAAATGGTAAGCTTTATATACTCAGGGGTGCTAATTATTATAGGCTCTCTCGTTAGGGCCAAGGCTTCATAGGATAGGCATACGCCAGTGTCCAAGAAGGAGCCCACAAAAAAAGGAGACATATATGTCGAACAATACAACAAATGAAACAAATGATAACTCAACAGTACTAGATACTAATGAGACAGCAGATGGTAATTTATCTGCTATTATCGAGAGTGTAGAAGAATCAGGACTTTTGGATAGTCTAATGGATGAACCGTTATTGGTAGGACTCGTTGCAGTAGTATTAGGTCTTGGTGCTTACATAGCATACACAGTACCAGCTGTTAAAGCTTTAGTATTTAAATACTTAAAGAATAACGAAGCCGAACTTATGGAACTATTAGATAAAAACTTAACAAAAGTTCAGATGAAGGCATTCGAGAAGCTGGATGAAGCAGCTCAGAAGCACGTAAAGGACTCAATGGTCAAAAATGTTTTAGTCACCGCATGGGATGAGAAAGACGATGAATTAGCCGCATTGGTTAAATCAAAAGTCAAATCAGCTCTTGACGAAGGCAAAGCACTTTGAACGTAGAGGAATACGAGCAGCGGTTACGTCAGCGAGTAGGAGAAGGGGAATATGAACGTCATAAAGAACTTGTACGCTTGCTGGCTCGCAATCTTGCTCTTGAAGACATACTGTGGGAAGAAATTCTTGTATCTATTCGGGATGTTAACAAAAGAACAGAGCTACTGCGACAGAGAAATTCAATCGTTCGTGACATACATACGGAGTTCCGAGCGTTAAATATAGAAGTGCCTACAGTGGCAGAAGAAAGAACAGCAGACTTTGCATCTTTCTTAGGAGATTTAGGAAATGACGACGACCAAGCTACCTCAGGGGGTAGCACCGCCAAGTCCAGTGAAGAGTCATAAAAGCACCATTACGGCATCAATAACCGGAACTGGGCTCCATGATTCAAGAGAGTTAGAGAATATATTCGAAAAGTGTAGACAAAGTCCTGACAAAATGTTGAAGTTGGTCAGAGCTTTTTGCGAAACGTACTTAATGGACCAAAAGCAACGACCTCTTAAACTTAGACCTTTACAGGAAGATATCATTGTAAATGCATTGACCTATCCCGAGAATGGAAAGCAACGTAAGTTAGCAATCCTAGCGCCAAGGGGCAGTGGGAAATCATTCGCACTTTCTGTAGCTGTATGTATCTATATGTTTTTTAATAGATTTAGAGACTTAGTGTTTATCTTGGCTCCAACTGAGGACCAAGCAGCTCTAATATTCAATTACTGTTATCGTCATTTTGCTGATAACAAATTCTTGGATAGCTTAGTAGACGGGTATCGTTTTCATAACAAGCCCAATATAACACTTAAGGGGGGCACTGTAATGCGCAGAGCTCCATTAGCGCCTACTAATCAAGGACAAGCTATACGTGGACAACATCCAACTTTCTTAATAGTTGACGAGTCTCCGCTTATAGATGACCGATTGTTCATTGACAATGTAGAGCCTGCTATTGTTTCTAATAAAGCTCCTTTTATAAACTTGGGTACGCCTAAGTCAAAGGAGAATCATATGTATCGTTATCTTTATGATGACGCTTATGAACAGACATTTACACGCATGCATTATACATGGAAGGATGCCATTAAAAAGGGCAACGCTTATGACCCACCGTACACCGAGGAGGAGATGCTCGACAAAATGATAGAGTGGGGAGAGGATTCCATATATTGGAGAACTGAATATGAATGCGAATTCGTTGAAAGTGTATCTAATGTATTCCAACCAGAAAAGGTGAAAGCATGTTATGAGGATTACGAACTTACTAAAATCGATGGAGAAGTCAGAGGGCAGGGAGGCAGTAATATCACTGTTGCTGTTGACATTGGCAAATCTGTTAATTCTACTGTTATTAGTGCATGGCGTCTTGAAAAGTCTGATGCCGAGAATATTGCAAGAATGGTATACTGTGAAGAAATTAATGCACGAACTGGCGGACACGACATACCATATCAGCGTAGACGTATCATGGACGTGGCTCTGGGTCTTAGTGCCGATAGGGTTATTATTGACGCTACTGGTATTGGTGGTGCGATTGAACAGGACATCAGAAGAGGATGTGTAGATAATGGTATTCACTTTATTGGTTTTGTTTTTACGGGCGGTCCTAAAGGAACTAAAACACAGATGTACAGGGATTACCAATCGTTTATCCAACAAGGAAGAGTAAAAGTACCTAATCCTAAACTTTTAAATAAAGACGACGCAAAAGTAATAAACAAATGGACCAGAGAACATTTCGATTTAGAATACACTATGGATGCAGCTCAGAAGACTGAAAGGATATCTGCACCTAGTAATAAACATGATGATTACTGTGATAGCTCAGCAATGGGTATACACGCAACTTTGAGTATGTTACCATCTCAAGGAACATTTGCTTCAGCGTCTGTAAACAGACCTAGAAGAGTTGAAAGAGCGGAAAGACCAAATCACACTGGAGGTCCACTTTTTGCAACAACAAGACGTAGAAATCAGCTAAATAAGCCTAGTTATACCAATTTGTGACAAAAGCTTTATATACTATATTAACGTTAATTATAAATAGCCATGTCGTTGATAGATAATATTAGGCGACGCTTTGCTCTAACAGGAAGCGCACCAGCCTTTGAAAAAGATGAGCCCCGCTCTTATGGGGACGGAGTTATCAAACGTATTGCATTAAGTAAGGGAGGTACCTCTTTTCAACAAAAGAAGTATGAACCTCATATTGGACGTCCAAGAACTTACATGAATGTATACCTAGCTGACCCTATCGTTCGTAGTCTTATTGATTTACCATGTTTTTATGCGGTAAAAGATAACTATGACATAGTCACAGCTGATGATAGCTTAAGAGAAACAATAGAAACCATGTTCCGAGATATTAATATAGAGAATATATTATACGGGTGGTTGAGAAATGCCCGAGTTTTTGGTAATGGATACTTGGAGTGGACCGGCGATAACTTAATTGTCCGTTCTAGCCAAAACATGTTTGTTAAAAGAGACAAGCATGGACAAATAGAATACTACTATCAGGATTTAGGAGATGATAAAGATTCTATATATTTTGAAGAAGATGAAATTATTGAGATAAAAAATAATGCATTCGATGATTATGCATATGGATTATCTGACATTCATCCTATTCTGTATTTAGTAGACCTAAAAGATTATGCAGAGCGTGATATAGGTGCAGCTTTAAATAAGTATGCTAACTCACGTTATGATATCTCAGCAGGTTTACCTGACATGCCTTATGGTCCAGATAAGATTAACGAAATAGTTGATGCTTTTAATAATCTGGCACCCGGAGAAGATATTATACATGGGAACGATATAATAGTAAAAGAACTCCAAGGTACACAAAGAGCATTTGAGTATGGTAAATACACAGATGATTTGTTAGATAAAATACACATGGCTTTAAAAGTTCCTAGAACAATGTGGACTGACCCAGATAAGGCACGTCCTATTTTCGAACCATATGTTAGATTCTTACAAACTATGGTTGAGTCTGCAATGAACTCACAGCTTATGCCTCAGTTAGAAAATGGTGAAGCTAAATTTAAGTTCAGGCAAATTAACGTTGATGATTCATTCACCAAAGCAAAAACTGATATGATTTATTTATCAGAAGGAGTATTGTCACCCGGTGAAGTAAGAGAAGAGAGAGGATTAGACCCTGAAGGAGTTGCAGAACTAGACATGGAAACTTCTGAAGATATCAAAGCTTCTCCAATCAAAGAAGAACAAGGTGATAAGAATGTAAATATTTCTGGAGGAAAGAACCAAGATAAACAGGAAGAATCCGCCAGAGCGCAGAACAGAGGTAATAAACCTTCCGCAAACGCAACAGGAGATAGAAAATGACATACGAAAAATGTGTAACAACTGTTAGCAAATCGCTAAAAGAACGCGGTCTTGAAGACCACGAAACAAAAGCTCAAAATATGTGTAACATATGGGCTGAGGAAAATGGCGTAGAGCGAGAGTTCGGCAGGTCAACATCAAAAGAGCCAAGAAGGAGGTCGTTTGCTTTATCTAACGTAGAAGCAAATGATATGACATTTAACGACGGCAACGACGGTGTGGAGTCTGTGAACTTCCCCGTAATAGCCATTACGTCCGGCCCTCATGAATATGAGGAAGACGGACAGCAAAGTAAAGTTTACATCGAAGGTAGCACATTGAAAGATGCTTTAACAACTTTTAATGACCTTCCTATGTATGTAGACCATCAACGAACACCAGAGGATTTAATCGGCATGGCTACTGACCCTCAGGTGATTGAGATGGACAACGGAAAGACTGCCGTAAAAATGATGGCTACTGTTTCATCACAGTATCCACGTGGGGCAGAAGTAATGGAGAAAGTGAAGGAGGGGGATATGACGCATGTCAGCATCGATTGGTTCTCAAATGATGTTGATGTCATGGGCGATACATTCGCAACCAACATACGCCCCACAGAGGTAAGTTTCATCGACAATAAATCGATGGACCCCGTCTGTAAGGAATGTACAATAGAAGGGGAATGTGAACCACATGCAGAAGATGAACATGATGATGACCACGATTGTGGTTGTGATGGTGAACACAAGGCATGTAAATGCGAAGACGGGAACACAGAGGTAGAAACTATGACAGAAGAAACCAACGTAAAATCCGATGCAGAGAATTTGGTAGAACGCGAGTTCGCCTCTCTACGAGCAAAGCTAGACGAAGCTTTAGCTTCTAACAAGGAAGTTGAATCTCAGTACAATGAAGCCCTTAAGACAATTGAGGCTTTCAAAGAATCTGAGGAAAAACGTGCCGCAGAAGAAGCAGAAATTCGAAAAGCAAATGCTATAGAGGCAATTATATCGAAGGAACTAATTTTTGGTAGTGTATCAGAAGAGTCCAAAGATACTCGAGTCGAAGAATTATCCGCATGGGGTGAAGATAAGCTGACTGGATTCAGCGAGGCTTTAGCAGTAATGCCAGAGCCATCAGTAGAAGTCGAAAGAAGTTTCGGCAAAGGCAAAGCAAGTGAAGATTCACCTGTAGAAGCCGAAGAAACCGAGCGCAAGTTCGGAGTCTCAGTTAAAGATGGACGTATCGTCTTAAACAGAGATGTATTAGAAGGAGATAATTAATTATGGCAACAGAAATTTTATTGAACGACGGTGGAGCACCAGCACGTATTTTACCATACGTAGCAGCTGAAGCTATCACTGCCGGAGATGCATGCACCATTGATGCCAGTGGTGAATTGCAAAAAGCAGACACAGGAGATGCGTTATTTAAATTCGCATATGCCGGGGTTGCACTAACAGACATAGCATCAGGAGCTGTAGGCTCTTTGATAACAGGTGTTGGAGTAGTCTTGAACATTAACTGTGCAGACGTAGCAGCAGGCTCAGCTATGATGATGGGAACTACCGCAGGTAGATTACTATTAGCAACTAACGCAGCAGCAGCAGCTAAAGCACAAGCAGTAACGCTAGAGAACAACAGCGCAGCAGGGTTGACAAAATGTCAAACCCTCTAAGGAGTTAAACAATGCCAACAGACGCAACCGGTGGAATACTAACTAGCCTAAATACAGGTGCAGTCAATGGAGGTCTAGGAGAACGAGTTCTTGTAGACTACAAAGATGTAATAATGGACTACAAGGTCACAGACCTTCCAGTTATGCAATTCTTTGCTGACCCAATGACGACCGATACAGGCGGTAATATTGATATTACTTTCGCAAGACCTAGCATGAAGCTAGAACAAATAAACGAGGGAACAACCCCTGAATACCAACACACTAAACTAAGGTCCGAGAGAATCGCAGTTAAAGAGTGGGGTATAGCAATAGGTGTTACCCGAAGAATGATTGAAGATTCAAGGTTCAACGAAGTTGAAATGGCTTTGAATGAAGCACGCAGAGCTGTAGACAGACACTTGACAGAACATGTTGTTAAAGTAGTATTTGGTTCAGACGCTGCCGATGCAACATTTGGAACTATTGCAATTACCGCTGCAACCACAGAAGCAACAATCACAACGTTCGCAACTAACCCATCATCAGGTTTCCTTGGTGACGGAATAGTAGCAGCAGATGTAGACAGTGGAAGCTCACGTGTTAATTCGTATGGTAATGAAACCGACGCAAGATTAATCCGTAAGATGTACCACAACAGTGCCGCAGGAGCAGCAGCAGGTAATTTCGCTTTAGCTGATGTCCCTAAAGGTATTGACCACATCGCTACGCACGGATACAACGCAACTCACATTTTCTTATCCCCAGCACATTATCACAAATTATTAAACATTGGTGATTTCGTAACGGCCTTCACGACCGCTAGTGGTGGAGAAGCAGGAGATGCAGCAAATCCAACAACTACTCTCAACAACCCTGAGAACCCTTTCAACACAACCGCTAAGACTGGAAAAGTCGGAAGCTTATATGGACTTGATGTTATAGTCAACGCCTATGTACCTTCAGACAGATTCGGTGTTTTCGACTTGACTGTTAAGCCAATGGCTTACGTAGAAAGACGCCCATTGACTGTAGAAGAAGCCAATCCCGGATTCGGAATTGTCGGCTCTTACATGTCTATGAGATATGGTTTAAAGATTGTTAGACCAGAAACTGGATTTATCGTAATTAACGCTTAGATTGAACTAACTTTAATTCAAGGTTCGGAGGGTACCTCAAACCCTCCACCCAGTACTGGAGCGTTCCTAAATGTCAAAAAATTATTCTAAAGTTTTAAGAAGTACAAACTCTTTTGGAGGTACAAAAAATTACATAAGGAGCGAAGTCGCTGGCGGTACTGGCTCACAAGGTTCTCAAGGTATTCAAGGTTCTCAAGGTTCTCAAGGTACGACAGGTACAACAGGAACACAAGGTAATACAGGTACACAAGGTAATACAGGAACACAAGGAACTACAGGAACACAAGGAACTACAGGAACTCAAGGTACAACTGGTACTCAAGGAACAGCAGGTTCTGGTGGTGGTTCAGGTACTCAAGGTACACAAGGTACTCAAGGTACACAAGGTACACAAGGAACTACAGGAACACAAGGAACTACAGGGACACAGGGAACTACAGGAACACAAGGAACTACTGGAGCTCAAGGTACAAATGGAACACAGGGTACTACGGGAACTCAAGGAACTCAAGGAACACAGGGAACTGAGGGACTATTCGGTGGTAACAGTATAGAATTTAATTATAGC
>Ga0114906_1000069_pt1 | contig 67222 bp, 57 predicted proteins | sample MalvirDeepMed_M9_FD_89687 | JGI IMG/M metagenome (GOLD analysis project Ga0114906, IMG submission 89687) | Marine viral communities from the Global Malaspina Expedition - Malaspina viral metaG DeepMed_M9 | ecosystem: Environmental > Aquatic > Marine > Oceanic | place: Mediterranean Sea...
AAACCGTTATCAATACCTGGCTCAGACAGTACAATCGTATCAGGCCTCATCAGGCGCTCAGTATGCGGCCACCGGTTCCAGAAACCCTTACGCCAACTGGCCCATAACAAGGGGGCTGGACAGCAATTATCTTTTGTGTTACGTTCCGTATTGAATAGGAAGTCCTTGTTTTGATTGGACTTCATAACAAGTGCGGGTCGTTGCGAATCGTAACCGTGCAAATTCAAGAAAAACGGTCGTTTTTTGGGGTGTGTCGCCAGCGTTGCTTTGGTGGCCGCTGGCGTCATTTCAAATCACCTGAAAGGACACCGACCATGGCAAAGACCTATGGCTATTACCGCGTAAGCACCCAAGACCAGAACCCCGAGCTACAAATCTCCGCGTTGAAGGCGGCGGGATGCCACCCAATTATCGGAGACGTGGGAGTTTCAGGCGCGAAAGCGTCACGGCCCGCATTCGATCGGATCATGAACAGGATAACCGCGGGCGATAAGCTGATCGTCTGGCGATTGGATCGCATGGGACGGTCCTTGCGGAACTTGGTCGAGGTGAATGAAACGCTGATTGAGCGCGGAGCGAGATTCGAGTCCCTGACCGAGAAGCTCGACACATCAACCCCGATGGGGGAGTTCGTCTTTCATATTCTCGCCGCAGTAGCGCAGTTGGAACGGCAGATCATTCGCGAGCGAACGCTGGCAGGTTTGGCGGTGGCAGCCGAGAATGGGCGGTTTCCAGGCCGTCCTCGGAAGGTCATAACTGGCCAGAGGTACAGGTTGGCTTCATAGTAAACCGCTTCGTAACCACACTGGTCTAAATTGGAGCATTTGAAATCGCTCTTTTTTGATCGGATGAATTGAATGGGAGAGTAGCGCTAATGCTGAACGTACTGACTCTCGAAATTGGAGAGACCTCTGAAACCAGAGAGCTTCGGCTCGCTCTGACTGAGTTTACGAAGAACTGTCCAAGAGAACACATTGAATGGCTGGAGTGTTCAACTCGGCAAGAAGGCAAGGCGCTAATTCTAATTAGAACAGATTCTGAAACGCAGGCGTTCATTGCATTTGCTCGAATGGTCGATGGAAAGCCCCATTTAACCGCGAAGCAAACCGTTCGAAGGAACACCAAAAGGATTAGTATCCTAGCATTGGTGCATCCTGATGATCGGTCCGATCTTGAGAGCCATGTTAGGAAAATTCAAGAACTACTGATTGAGTCGACGCTGAGCACCAATCCAACAACTGCAGTTGAAGCGCTGCGCCCTGATGGTGAGAGCCTAACTCAGCAGAGTTCTTACGAAGCGGAATTCACTACTTTTGTTGCGAACCGCATTATAGATAAGGCGATAGAGCTCGGGTTGCGTGGAACCGATGAAAAAACTTTAGAGCAAACAGTCGAGGACATTCAGAAGAATATTAAGAGCCTCATTTCAAGTTCAGGGTTCGGCCCAGGATGGGAGGGCGACGAGCAGAGTTTTTTAAGAGAATTGAACGTGATAATCGCGGAAAGCAGTTTTCCAAAAATACTGGATTCTTTGGGCTACAAGAAGTTTGACCAGTCTACGGAAGAAAGTGTAATATATCCGAATACGGATCAAATATTGGAAGTAGCGCGACCCACAGCGCCTAAATTATTGAATGATGGCGATCAGCCCACAATAAAGCAAGTTTACGAAGGAGCTCTGGATAGGGAGGCGATGTCGCGCGCGCTAGAGGCCGTAATGGTAGAGAAGGGCCTATCTGTGCGCTCAGCAGCTGAGGCTGCTGGTGTAAACAAGACAGACATTCAGAGAATTAAGTCTGGCGATGCAACGCTAGATAAATCCACGCAAGTTCTGCGAGCGCTTGGCGTTGGCATTGAAGTCCTAGCATTCAAAATCCAATAAATTTTGAAGGACGGCTTGCGCTGTCCACAAAAACGTGTACAGTCCGCCTAGCTCAGAGGCCGGCGCAAATCGTTCTCCAGCAAAACTAAAAACTTTGGACTCCTTGTAATTGGAGCCCACACCGCCGCCTCAGCGGCTGCGGTGAGCAGGAGAGGTTTGCCTAATGCACTACTGTTTCAATTTTCGTACAAAACCCAGCAGTCCTTCATCGGAGGAGACTTTGATATGAGACAGCTTACAGGTGGAAATTCACAGTCGGGTCAACACAATAACACGCAAATGATGGCGTTTTGGCTCGCCGCGCTTTGCATCTTCTTAATGATCCCTCAAATCTGGTGGGCGGCGCTGTGGCTCACTGAAAACGTCTTGATACCGCAGCTGGGATACGACCTAGCCGCGCTCCTCAAATACGCGCTGTTTTTGATGATCTTTATGGCGGCGCTCTACGCTGCGCGAGCAGCCCTCGCGACCAGCGTAATGATGGCGGTTCTATTCGCCATGACCAAGCTACCGATCTTTTGATGATCCGTAGAGTTCCCCCAACGCCAGCAATGGAGATTCCAATGGCAAAAGACATTCGTATACCAGGTGAGATTGAGAACAAGGAGGCGGCGACCGTCCAGAAATGGTTCGTTGTCGGTGGACTTGGAGCGGGCGTTGTTTCCTGGATGGCCTTTAGCAATGAGGCTGCGGGAACAGGTTTCTGGGCTGCTGTGATTAGTGTGGGCGCGCTGTTCATTGCCTCGAAAATCCGGACAAAGAAAAAATTCAAAGGAGGGGCTGGCATCTATAAATAGCCAGTTCCGACAGGCATGAATTACCTAAATTGCAGGGATGCAGACGAGCTTAGATGTCAGCGTCCCTGCTCCTTTCCAGAGAGAAACTATCATGCATCAGAATGAGCAAAATCGCTTCGGCTCGGCTGAGTTTTGCAATGAGCGTGATTTGAATCGCGCAGGAATGTTCAAACAACATCCCCACTCGCTTCTGGTTGGATTCATTGAGAACAAACCGATCTGGTATAGTGGCACGGGCGGCCTGCTTCTCATCGCGGGGGCGCGCGGCGGAAAGTTGCGTGATCTGCTCTCCTATAATCTGTGCGCGGGCATTCACGCGCCGTCTATGCTCGTGCTCGATATGAAGGGTGAGTTGGCCGCCATCAGTCAGGATCAAACCGCTGATCGTAAGCACTGCATCTATTGGAATCCGGCAGCCCTCCATAGTTTGCCGCAGCATCGCATCAATCCTGTCGATTACGTGCGGATTGATAGCCCCAGCCTGATTTCAGATGTGAAGGTGCTGGCGCATAATCTCATTCCGCCATCAGGCCGTCATAACGGCGATTATTTTGAAGCGCGGGCTCGGGAGTTCCTTGAAGGCATCATCTTGACGCTTGTGCGGCTTCACGGCGTTTTGACGTTTGCCCTCCTGTATGAGGCCGTAAATCTTATTCCAGGCGGCGGGGAAGCGTGGCTCAATTTTGCGTTCGAGATGAATCAATCGGGCTTTGCGGTCTCAGCGCGGATTGAAGAGGAAATTGCCGCTTCCCGCGACGGTCATTCCGGCTCGGGCTTTCAAGGCATTCTGGGGGAAGTGTTCAAAGCCCTCTCGCCGCTTTCAGATCCGACGCTCATGGCAGCGGTTTCGCCGCCCTTTGATTTCTCCATGGAGCAAATGTGCGCAGATCAGGCAGTTCAGCTATACATCATGCCGCCTGCTGAATTCATTGAGCCATGGGCTCCCGTGATCAAGGCGCTCTTTGTGGCGGGGATGATCTACAAGGCGCGAAAAGCCCAAGCGCCTCAGCAAACATGGATACTCGATGAGTGCGCGCAGCTCGGCGGGTTTCCGCTGGTCGAGAAGCTCTTCACCTATGGGGCTGGCATTGGGATACGTCCGTGGGCGGTGTTCCAATCGGTGTTCCAGATGGAGAGGATTGGCAAGGGGGCGCAAAACATCATCACCTCAAGTGCGCAGCTGAGGAGCTATTTTGCCATTCGCGATATTGAGACGGCGCAAAGCGTGTCTCGTATGCTTGGCGCGCAAACACTCGAATACGATGATGAATTGATGCAGCAGCGGGCGCGCCACGCTCGGCATCAGGCGATGCAATCCATGATGAGCGGCGGCGATCCGCTCACGGCAGGCATGAGCATCGCGCATCATTCGCGTGAAGCGCAGCAAAGAAGCAAACAGCACCGCCAGCTTCGAACGCCTGAGGAAGTGCTGAACACACCCAAGGATCATCAATACATCTTCACTGATGATTTGCCTAAGCCGCTATTGGCGACCCGCAAGCCCTATTACGAGCAGGCCTTCATGGCGGGGCGCTATCATCCGAACCCCTATCACCCGCCGCTAGATGGCGTGCGTGTTAAGACGCGATGGGGACATACTTGGCGCAAGGTTATTCGAGAGCTAGTGCCAGCGCCCTTCGCCGACTATCCGCAATACGCGGATGGTTGGTGGTCCCGCATCGCGCCTTAGACGGCACAGCTTCCAAATCAAATACGGAGCAATCCATGGAACACCCAAACATCACGACCAGCGCTGAAGCGAGCCTGCTGGAGAAGCATCGCAAGCCTTTGGTGCCAAGCCTTGATCTGACCCCAGGCGGAAGCCTGCAATACCAAACCGATTACGACGTTGAGCGCATGCGTGAGCGGCGCATCAGCTTTATCCGCAATCGCTTGTCTATGGCCTCACACAAGGTTCACCGCGATCACGATCAAGCGATTTCTCAAGAGCAATAGCCAAACCCAAACCACAAGAGAGGACATCCCATGAGTGAAGCCCCACCAGGCAAAGCAAAACCCGAAAATGCCCCCGAGATTGTGTTGCGTGATAATTCCTTGCGCGCCGCGATCTGGAAGGTCGATGGCGAGTATGGCCCGATCTACAACACAAAAATTTCCCGCTACTATAAGAATGACGAGGGTGAGATTCGTGAGACAAGTTCCCTGCGTGAGCGGGACTTGCTGCCAGCCGCAGAGCTTGCGGCAGAAGCTCATCGCAGCATCAGAGACCGCAAGCGGGAAAACGCCCAGACACGCTCCGAGCGTGATCAGCAGCCCGATCAGAGCAATCATGACTGGCATGATGATGAACTGTCACGCGGCGACATTCAGCGCGAACGCTTCAAGCAAGAGCGCGAGTCCAAGGGGACGCGCCGCGAGAAACCGCGAGATAGAGCGGCCCGCTGAAAAGCGGGCCTAAAGCCACTCAGATTCTTCTTGCGGAAATCTAAAAGTGAGCGTATGTTCACTATCTGTTCTTTTGATCGATCCCTTTGGATTGAGCAAAACAAGAAGAGGAAAGGACGAAGATGATTGAAACACGCTAACTAGAAAAGGAACACGAGTCATGGAGGAAACCAGGACCACCACACAACTATCACCGGAACGCGCAGCCGGAACGCCAATAGAGGGGCAAAACCAGCGCGAATTTAAGAACACCGTATCGGTCGATCTCGAAGCCTATATGCCGCTTCTCGAAGATACGGACATCTCAGGCGATCAAAAGCTGGAATTGCTGCAGGCACTGTATGCCATCATGGCGAGCTTTGTTGATCTGGGGTTTTCACTTGAGGCGAGCCCCTGTGGAAAACCGCGAAAAACTGGCGATCCTTCCGCTCAAGCCCTTCGCGATCATGTATACTCTTCTCATCAAAACTACATTGAACGATTTGAAAATGCTGCAGACCGCACGTGCGATGTTGCAGGGGAAGGAGTCGAAGCATGACCCTACAAACCAAGACAAAAACTGCGATTATCTATTGCCGGATATCATCTCTAAAACAGGCCTCAGACGGGGACGGCTTGAATAGCCAAGAGCATCGTTGCCGTCAGTATGCTGCGCAAAAGGGCTATGAGGTCGAAGCGGTCTTCCCTGACTCGATCACGGGCGGTGGGGATTACCTGAAGCGGCCTGGGATGGTGGCGCTGCTTGCCTATCTCGATGCGCAAAGCGAGAACGAATATGTCGTGATCTTTGATGACCTGAAACGCTTCGCGCGCGACACGGCGGCACATATCGCATTGCGCAAAGAGCTCTCGTCTCGCGGCGCAAGTGTGGAATCCCTGAACTTCAAGTTTGAGGAAAGCCCTGAAGGCAAATTCATCGAGACAATTATTGCGGCGCAAGGCCAGTTGGAGCGTGAGCAAAATAGTCGTCAGGTCGTCCAGAAGATGAAGGCTCGCCTTGAAAAAGGTTTTTGGGTCTTCAGCGCGCCCATCGGCATGAAATACGTCCCCGCCAAAGGTGGCGGTAAGGTGCTGGTGCGTGACGAGCCCGTGGCGTCTATCTGCGCCGAAGCCCTAGAAGGATTTGCGAGCAATCGCTTCGCCTCACAGACGGAGCTGCTGCGCTGGTTGGAAGCTCAGCCCGAATTCCCGAAAGACAAACCCAATGGCACGATACGACCGCAAAGCATCGTGCGCTTCCTCGGCAAGGAAGTGTATGCGGGGCTTGTCTGCTCGAAGAAATGGGGCGTGTCCCTTCGCGAGGGGCAGCATGAGGGACTCATCTCGATTGCCACCTATGAACGCATCCAGCGCAAGCTGAAAGAAGGTGTGTATGCGCCGACCCGCATCGATACCCATGAGGACTTCGCCCTCAGGGGTGCCGTTAAGTGCGATTGCTGCGGCTATCACCTCACGGGGGGCTGGTGCAAAGGGAAATCAGGCAAACGATATGCCTATTATTTCTGCGTCAATCGCGATTGTGACCAGCGCTCCAAGACTGTTGCCCGTGATAAGATTGAGGGGGAGTTTGCAGACCTTCTTGGGCAGTTACAGCCTGCGCCTTCGTTGGTGAAGGTGGCGACTGCGATGCTGACCGATTGCTGGAACCAGCGTCTCGCACGCGCTGAGGAGATCGCGGAAGGCTTTAGGGTGCAAGCTGAAGCCTGTGAGCGGCAGATCAGTGAGTTGGTGGATCGGATCGTCGAGGCCACGAACCCGCGCGTGATCAAAGCCTATGAAGACAAGATCGCCGAAGCGGAGAAGCGCAAGCTGGTGATGCTGGAGAAAGCCTCCCAAACCGCCAAACCTTCGATACCATTAGAGAGTTTGATTGAACACGCCCTGAGATACGTCTCAGCGCCGAAAACCCTATGGGAATCAGGGGGTTTAGAGCTGCGTCGGTTGGTACTGAAGCTCACTTTTTCGAGCCATCTGAGTTATTCTAAAAAGGACGGTATTAAACACCCTGAACCGACAGCGCCGTTCAAATTATTCAACCATATCAAACAAATAGGAGAAGATATTTTGACCCCACACCCCGAATTCGCTTTAGCGAAAGGAATGGTGCCGCGAGGGAGAATTGAACTCCCGGCCTCATCATTACCAATGATGCGCTCTACCACTGAGCTACCGCGGCACATTGCAGGAATGGAAAGCGGGCTTTAGCTTATGCTGGCAGACATGAAAAGACCGTTTTGCCGCGAAAAGCACCTCACATGACAGACAAGCCAAACGAACAGGAAAAAGCCGCACGCCGGGCCGAGGCGTTGAGGGCCAATTTGCGCCGGCGCAAGGCCGCGACTCGCAAGGAGAAGGCGCCCTCGGCGACAAAGCCAGACAGCGGTGAAAAGGGGTGAGCCTTCCGCTCAACTCGCAGGCCTATCTGCGTGCGCCGCAGGATTTCCTCGTGCCTGCGCAAGGCGAAAGCTTGTTCATCACTCAGAAACTGCCCTTTCTGGGCCGCTGCACGCTGGTGCTGGGCCATGCGGAGTGCCAGGAATTACTGAAGGATTCCGACCGCTTTGCCGTGGACGCGCGCAATGCGGGCGCGGACTCGCCCTTTGGCATGAAATTCCTGCCGAAATCCCTGAAGCGCCTGTCAAACAATCTGCTGTCACTCGACGATCCGGACCATCGACGGCTCCGGCGCTTGGTCGACCAGCCTTTCCGGCGCGTCTCCATTGATGAGCTGAAGCCGCGTATTCGTGAGGCTTGTGACGGGTTGGTGCATGACATGGTCAAATCAGGAGAGCCGGATTTGGTAGAAGGCCTGTGCCGACAACTACCTTTGATCGTGATCTATGACCTGCTGGGTTTTTCGGGAGCGCTGCGCGAGCGTCTGGACTCCCTGCTTCAGGGCCTCACAGCGACCGCGAACATCTTCAATGTGCTGCGTGGACTGACCCTGCTCGGCCCGGTCCAGCGTATGCTGGAAGACGAATTCGAGCGCGTGCGCCGGGAGCCGGGGCCTGGACTTGTGACGGAACTGGTCCATGCAGAGGCGGATGGCGAGCGCATGAGCGACGATGAGCTTGTCGCGATGGTGTTCGTCCTCTTCATCGCTGGGCACGAAACGACAAAGCATCTCATCTCGACCGGGCTGTATACGTTGCTCACGACGCCGGGGGCGGCGGACGCTTACCGGGCGATGGACGAGGATGGGCGCGGCATCGCTGTGGACGAACTTGTCCGCTATTGCGCGCCGGTTCAGATGACCAAGCCGCGCTATGCGCGGGAAGACACGGAATTTCACGGCCTGCACTTGAAACAGGGGGATCGGCTGGTGGGGATGCTGGCTGCGGCAAATCTCGATCCCCGCGTCTTTGAAGACCCTGTGTCGCTAGACCTGACGCGCCGCCCGAACCGGCACATGGGATGGGGCGGCGGCCCGCATATCTGTCTCGGCCTGCATCTGGCGCGCGCCGAGGCGCAGGCTGCGTTCGACTGCCTTCTGGACGGATGGCCGGGCCTGACGCTGGGCGTTGATCCAGACAGGTTGAAATGGATCCCGCGGTCCGGCCTGCGTGGCCTGAAACAACTGCCGGTAATATTTGGATAAACTCTGTGCAGCAGATGCCACATTCAGGCCCTTCCAAAGCCGCGAAGCGCTGTATAAGGGCAAGTCATGGATAGATTGCACATCAAGGGCGGCGCTCAGCTGAACGGCCGCATTCCGGTTTCCGGCGCGAAGAACTCCGCCCTGAAGCTGATGGTTGCGTGCCTGCTGACCGATCAGCCGATCACGCTCACCAATATGCCAAACCTCGCTGATACACGCTTTCTGGCGCAGCTGCTGGAGACGTTAGGCGTGGAAGTGTACTGGCCGAAGGGCGAGTCGACCTGCCATCTGAACGCCGCCGAGCTGAAAAGCACGATCGCGCCTTACGATCAGGTCCGCAAGATGCGGGCGAGCTTCAACGTGCTTGGCCCGCTTATCGCGCGGTCTGGTCACGCCACGGTATCGCTGCCGGGCGGGTGCGCTATCGGCGCGCGACCTGTGGATTTACACCTTCAAGCGCTGGAAGCCATGGGTGCGGATTTGCGGGTTGAGCAGGGCTATGTGAAGGCGGCGGCCATTCACGGCCTGAAAGGCGCGCATATCAATTTTGCCATGCCAAGCGTTGGCGCGACCGAGCATGCCATGCTGACGGCGACACTGGCGCAGGGCGTAACGGTCCTTGAAAACGCGGCTCGCGAGCCGGAAATCGAAGATCTGGCGAATTGCCTCAATTCGATGGGCGCCAGGATTACGGGGGCGGGCACGTCCAAGATCCGTATCGAAGGCGTCGAGACGCTTGGCGGCACTACCCACGCCGTGATGCCGGACCGGATCGAGGCTGGCACGTTTGCGATGGCAGCCGCAGCTGCCGGCGGGGATGTCACGCTTGAGGGCGCGCCGGTTGCTGCGCTCGGTGCGATGAATGCGAAATTGCGCGAAGCAGGCGTTACAGTTGAGGCGGATGAAGAGGCCGGCACGTTGCGCATCGTACGTAACGGATCACGTCTGAAATCCGTCAGCGTGTCGACCCAGCCGCACCCCGGTTTCCCGACCGATCTGCAGGCGCAGTTCATGGCGCTGATGAGCCTTGCCGATGGCACGAGCATCATTCGCGAGACGATTTTCGAGAACCGGTTCATGCATGCGCCGGAATTGTCTCGCCTTGGCGCCGACATAACTGTACGCGGGCAGGAAGCTGTCGTGAAAGGGGTGCCGCAATTGACCGCTGCGCCCGTCATGGCAACAGATCTGCGTGCTTCAGTCTCACTCGTGATTGCGGGGCTTGCCGCAGAGGGGGAGACTGTGGTGAACCGTATCTATCATCTGGATCGCGGATTTGAGCGACTGGAAGAGAAACTTAACGCCTGCGGGGCGAGCATTGAACGCCGGTCCGAGGATGAAGACTGAGAACTGATCAAGGGGCGCTGATGGCCGACCAAACTTCACTGAGACTCCTCGCTGAGACAGCGGAGGATTTGGAAGTCATTTCGGCCGCCATTCAGGACAGCGTCGTGAAGGCCGGAAACCTGAAATATGAGTCCCGGCGCAACCGGTTCACATTGGAAATCAACAGGTTCCGCTGGGAAGCTGGCGCGAAACGGGGCGATGGCGAACGCGTGCGTTCCCTGTTGGCGTTCGATGGTGTGATGGGGGTGAAAACCCGCGCCGTGAACAAGGTCGACCCGGAAATGATCCTGTCGCTGCTTCAGGTCAGCTTTACCCCGGCGGATGAACCGCCGGGCGGGAAGGTGACGCTGCTGTTTGCTGGTGATGGGGAAATCGAACTGGACGTCGAAGTTCTGGATGCAACCCTGCTCGACAGTGACTATGTGTGGCCGACGCGCCATCTGCCCAATCATGAGCGGCGCCGGAGATAGACATGGTCCGCAGGTTTTACGCCTCCACTGATGCCTTTAATGGCGAATTTGCCCAATTCCTCGAACAGGAACGCGGCACAGGCGCCGATGTGGCTAAAATCGTGGCGGATATCATTGCAGACGTGCGCAAGCGCGGCGGTGAAGCTGTCGCGGAATACACGGCGAAATTTGATGGCTTGCAGCTGGATCCCTCCACGCTGAAGTCGGACAATGTAGATCTGCACGCGCTGGCGGCTGAATGCCCGCAGGATCTGCGCGACGCGATTGATTTCGCGCATGATCGTATCGCTGCCTATCATTCGGCCCAGCGCCCGAACGACCACAAATTCACCGACGATGCCGGGGTTGAACTCGGCTGGCGCTGGACCGCGCTGGAAAGCGTTGGCGTTTACGTGCCGGGCGGGCGGGCCAGCTATCCGTCATCCGTATTGATGAATGTCGTTCCGGCCAAGATTGCGGGAGTGGATCGCATCGTAATGGTCGCGCCAGCCCCGAAAGGCGAATTGTCGCCCGCTGTCGCCTATGCGGCGCTGAAGGCTGGCGTTGAAGAGTTTTACCCGATGGGCGGAGCACAGGCCGTGGCGGCACTGGCCTATGGCACGTCCAATCTTGCGCCAGTCGACAAGATTGTCGGGCCGGGAAACGCTTTTGTCGCTGAGGCCAAGCGCCAGGTCTTTGGGCGAGTGGGTATTGATACGATTGCCGGGCCTTCAGAGATTCTCGTCATCGCAGACCACACGGCGAATCCGGACTGGGTGGCCGCAGACCTGCTCTCGCAGGCAGAGCATGATCCGAGCAGCCAATCCATTCTGATTGTTGTGGATGAGGCTGTGGGAGATTCTGTGGAAAAGGCTGTGGAAAACCAGTTGAATTCCCTCGCCACAGGTGAGCGAGCGCGGGAGAGCTGGACAAATAATGGCGCCATCGTCGTGGCGCCTGATCTGGACGCTGCAGCAAGCATTGCCAACCGTATCGCTGCCGAGCATCTGGAGCTCTGCATCGAGGATCCCGACGCGCTTCTTCCGCTGGTACGTCATGCGGGGGCGGTGTTCCTCGGCCACCACACGCCGGAAGCGCTGGGCGACTATGTCACCGGGTCAAACCACGTGCTGCCGACCAGCCGCGCCGCGCGGTTCTCGTCCGGCCTGGGGCTATATGACTTTTTAAAACGGATGAGCGTACAGCGGGCCGGGCCGCAAGGCTTCGCTGCGATCGCGCCAGCCGCCTTGCGCCTTGCCGAGGCCGAGCGCTTGCCGGCGCATGCGCGATCCATTTCCATCCGAACGAACCGGGACGCCGACGGGTGAGTTCGGACAGGCTCATCGGTGTCGATATCGACGATGAGACCCTGGGCGCTTCCGGCCCGGACGCTGAGCATGAGCGCCGCGTCGCCATCTTTGACCTGTTGGAAGACAATCATTTCAAGGTGATCGACAAGGATGAGGGGCCGTATCAGCTCAACCTCTCCAAGGCCGAACGCCGGCTCGTCTTCGCCATCCGCAACGAAGCGGGCGAAGATGTTCATACCTTTATCCTGTCGCTTGGCCCGTTCCGGGGCGTGATCCGCGACTATTTCATGATCTGCGATAGTTATTACGACGCGATCCGGACGCAATCACCTCACCAGATCGAAGCTATCGATATGGCACGGCGCGGCATTCACAATGAGGGGTCTGAACTCCTCGCCGAGCGCCTTGAAGGGAAGATCGACGTCGACTTTTCCACGGCCCGACGCCTGTTCACGCTGATCTGCGCCCTCCACGCCGGACAAACCCGCGCCGCGGGATAGGGCGCGCTCACAGAAACATTGCAATTGAAATGTTTTTGGCTATCGTCGCGTGAAACGATGATGGGAGGAATATGCAGTGCTGAGACCTGCTTTTTGGGCGGGCCTGATAATGGCTTGCGCTCTTTTGGTTGCGTGTGGGTCCGCGGCGACGAAAGGCGACACCGCCTCGCTTGACCGCGTACCTCAGGCCTCAACGATCCGGACGATCGCGCAGGGTGAGGTGATTGGCACATCTGGCGCGGCGGATACGATGGCCTGGTATGGAATTCCATTTGCTGCGCCGCCGGTCGGAGAATTGCGCTGGCGCGCGCCGCGTCCGGCGGAGGCTTGGGCAGGCCGATATGAAGCTATCAAACCCGACCGCGAATGCGTTCAGTACGACAATCTGTTTGATGGCGCTGATGCGGACTGGACGCTGACCGGCTCGGAAGACTGCCTCTATCTGAATGTGTGGGCGCCATCCGATGCGGGTGACCGGCCTTTGCCGGTGATGGTCTGGATCCATGGCGGCGCGAACATTGGCGGCTCTGCAGGCATGTATGAAATGGGCCATCTGGCGGCGCAGGGAGATGTGATCGTCGTCGCCGTAAACTATCGCCTCGCCATGCTGGGATGGTTTGCGCATCCGTCCCTGGTCGCGACGGCGGAGACTGACCAGGACCGATCCATGAATTTTGCGCTGCTGGATCAGATCGCTGCACTGGAATGGGTGCAGGAGAATATCGTTGCCTTCGGGGGCGACGCGGAAAATGTAACCGTGTTCGGGCAATCAGCAGGCGCGTTCAACATCGCTGCGCTGATGAGCTCCCCCCTCTCCGATGGGCTGTTCCACAAGGCAATCATGCAGAGCGGCGGGTTCCAGAGCGCCGCCTATGAAGACGCGGTGAGTGGCTCCGCCAGCAATCTGGCGAATAGCGTTTCAGCCGACACCTTCATTGAGGCCATGGTGGAGGCAGGCGGGTTGCCGCCTCAGAACGAGGTGACGCCAGAAACGCTGGCCGAGCATTTGCGCGCGCTTCCCCTCAAGGACATCTTCGACACCTACCAATCCTTTCCGGCGGCGATGGACATGCCCGGCCTGATCAGTCCCGTGGATACCGCGAATGACGGGATCGTCGTACCCGAAATGGGCATTCAGGCCGCTCTGCGTGAGACAGGCGGGTTAAGGGACCTTCCATTGCTGATCGGCACCAATCGCAATGAACTTCGCGGGCTTGGTTTTGCAGACAAGGAGATGATGCGTAGTCTGTTCAACCTTGCCTTCTGGCCAAGGGACAAGGGCGTTTACGCCGCCTTTGGGGATTATCCCGATACGGTCTGGGCGTATCACGGCGTGCGCGCACCTGCCGAAGCCTGGGCCTCTGTGCGTACAGCGCCGGTTTATACGTACCGCTTTGACTGGGACGAGCAGGGAAAGAAACTGCTGACAGATATCAGCTTTCTTGTGGGGGCTTCACACTCGCTGGAGATGCCCTTCATCATCAATGGGTTTGACCAGAAAGAGACAGACCCGGCTGGCATCTTTTTCTCGAAGAAGAACAAGGCCAGCCGCGAGACGCTGTCGGCACAGATGATAGAATACTGGTCCGCTTTCGCGCACCATGGTGCGCCGGGGCGGGGCTTGTCTGGCACTTTGCCGCGCTGGACCGCGTGGGCGGAGTCTCCGGTAGAGCAGAGCCTGATGCTGCTGGATGGCGAGAAGGATGGCGGCGTGCGAATGGGGCCGGCCACCCCGACCCCGGACACTCTGTTTGAGAGCTTTCTGAGCGACTCACGCATGAAGACGGATCATCAGCGCTGTAAGACGGCGAATATGGTGATCGACATGGTCAGCCGCGTGGGTGGCACGCTTGATGATTGGCGAGAGTTTGTCGAGGAAAGTTGCGAACAATAGAATTCGAACAGCAAGTTGAGCGAGGAAAGGGCCACGGCCTGGTGCCTTGCAAAGAGAGCTTCATCCGATAATGATACCGCTATCATAAAATAGCGGAGGATTGTCATGGTGAAGCGTATTCTGGCGGGAATGGTAGGGCTTGCGTCCGGTTTGGCGCTCGGCGGCTGCAACGCGATGGGAGAGGCTTTGCCGACTGCCGCGCCGCTGGAAGCGCCGACGGAGGCCGCGCTGGAACAGCACCGGGTTGTGATCCTGACGGATATGGAAGCTGATCCGGACGATACGCAATCCCTGATCCGCCTCTTGCTCTACGCCAACGAAATCGACATCAGGGCGCTGGTCGCCACGACTTCCATCTGGAAGCAGGAGAATCTCCGCCCGGACTCTATCCGTGCAACGCTGGGAAAGTATGGCAAGGTCTATGACACGCTGAGCCAGCATGCCCCGAACTATCCAACCGAGGCAGAGTTGCAAGGTCTCGTGATGAATGGCCAACCCGGCTACGGAATGGAGAGCGTCGGGACTGGCCAGTCGACGGAGGGGTCAGACGCGATTATCCGCCTGCTGGAAGAGGAAGACGCGCGGCCGCTTTGGATTTCCGTTTGGGGCGGGGCCAACACGCTGGCGCAGGCGCTGCATGATATTCGCGAGACGCGCTCAGAAACAGAAGCTGCGCGGATGATTTCAAAGCTTCGTGTCTATACAATCTCTGATCAGGACGACAGTGGCATCTGGATCCGCAGGGAGTTTCCAGACCTGTTCTACATTGTCAGCCCCGGAAAGTATGATCTCTCTACCTGGACAGCCATTACCCGTTCGTTCCCCGGCTTCGAAGATCACATCTCGAACCAGTGGATTGCCGAGAACATCCAGCAGGACCACGGACCGCTTGGCGCGCATTATCCTGACGTTGTCTGGGGCATGGAAGGCGATACGCCGGCCTACCTTTCCCTGATCCCCAATGGCTTGAATGTGCCGGACCATCCGGACTGGGGCGGCTGGGGTGGCCGATATGAGCTTTATACACCGAGCGCGGATGAGATTGGTGTTGGCCCCGGAATACTCGGATCGGGCGGTGTGCCGCTGGAGCCTGAGCCGCGCCCGATCTGGACGAATGCGACCGACACCTACACGCCCTGGGTGCCGCAAAAGGATGGCCGTGCTATCGGCCCGTCAGATGAGACGTATGAAGGCAACAAGGTTACGCTGCTGCGCTGGAAGAGTGATTTCCAGCGCGACTTCGCGGCGCGTATGGATTGGACCATTTCCGATTATGAGGACGCCAACCACCCGCCTGTGGTGAAACTGGCCCATGAAGCGCGGCTGACGGCAAAATCAGGCAAGCACATCGGTCTGGATGCCTTCGGCACGTATGATCCCGATGGCGACAGCCTCAGCTATCATTGGTTCAACTATGCCGAGGCGGGCACGCTGGAGGCGCCCATCGACATGGGCCATGCGGTGAATGATTTCGATGTCTGGTTCAAATTGCCGGAGGTAGAGCAGACGGAAACAGCCCACTTCATTGTGAAGGTGACGGACAAGGGCACGCCCGCTCTCACCCGCTATGCGCGTGTGATTGTCACAATCGTGCCTTAAGCTGAGGAAAGTTCAGGTAAATTGGGCATATCTTGCCCTTGCGTCCGGTCTTTGTGACGCAACGACAATGTGTATGATCGGTCAAAACATTCCGGAGGAAACATGCACTACACCGAACTCCTGAAAGCACGGGAAGAACTGACTGGCCCCGGCGGCGAATTCGAGATCGTCGAGGCGGAGGTTCTGGGCAACCGGCTCCGCGTCTACAAGAACGCCCCGCCCAGTGTGCGGGAAGTCTGGCTGTCGACACTGCAATTCCCTGAGCGGGACTACCTCGTTTACCAAGATGAGCGCTGGACCTACGCCGACGCGCATCGCGATGTGGCGTCTGCCGCGGCGTGGATGGCCGAGCAGGGCGTGAAACCGGGCGACCGCGTGGCGATTGCCATGCGCAATTATCCTGAATGGATGCTGCTCTACTGGGCCTGCGTGGCGACGGGTGTTGTCGTTGTCGGCATGAATGCCTGGTGGACGCCAGAGGAAATGGACTACGCGCTGAAGGATTCCGAACCCAAAGTCCTTTTTGCGGACTCAGAGCGCCTGGAACGCGCCCTGTCCATCGATGGCGTAACGGACCGGATGAAAGTGGTCGGCGTTCGCGCGCCGGACGCGCCTGCGCCTGTGATCCAGTGGTCAGACGTGCTCGCGCATGGTGGGGATCTGCCGCAAGTGACCGTGGACCCGGATTCCGACGCCTGCATCTTTTACACGTCCGGCACGACCGGGTTCCCGAAAGGCGCGCAGCTGACACATCGTGGCTGCGTCTCCAATTTGCTGAACATGGCGTTCTCGGCAGCATCGACCATGCTTGCCACGGCTCGCGCGACTGGCGAAATGCCACCGCCACCGGAAGAGGCACCCGTACCGGTGGGCCTGATCACCACGCCGCTGTTCCACGTCACGGCCAATAATTGCGCGGCCTATCTGATCACGGCGGCGGGCGGAAAGATCGTGCTGATGTATCGCTGGGATGCCGGTGAAGCGCTGAAACTGGTGGAGACCGAGAAAGTCACGGCGATGAGTGGCGTGCCGATCATGGCGCGGGAACTGATCAACCATCCAGACTTCGCCACGACGGATACATCCAGCCTGCAGACACTTGGCGGCGGCGGCGCGCAATTGCCGCCGGACCTGGTCCACAAGATTGATTCCTCGGTTGAAACGGCTCGCCCGAATACCGGCTATGGCATGACTGAAACCTGCGGCATCATCACATCGGTGTCGGCGGACTTCTTCATCGACAAGCCGGACAGTGCTGGCCCGGCCATGCCGAACTTCGAGGCAAAATGCGTCAACGAGCTGGGCGAAACCCTGCCTCAGGGCGAAGTAGGCGAGCTTTGGGTGAAGGGGTCTTCCGTCATCAAGGGCTATATCAATCGTCCCGAGGCGACTGCTGAATCCATTACGGATGGCTGGCTGCATACAGGCGACATTGCGCGTATCGACGAAGATGGCTTCATCTTTATCGTCGACCGGAAGAAAGACATGGTGCTGCGCGGCGGCGAGAATGTGTACTGCGCCGAGGTGGAAGCCGCCGTCTATCGCCATCCGTCTGTCGCGGAGTGTAGCGTGTTTGGCGTGCCGGACGACCGCTTGGGCGAGGAAGTGGGCGTCGCCATTGTGCTGAAGCCGGGCGAAGACGTTTCCGCTGATGCCCTCCGCGAGCATTGCGCCGGCATCATGGCGAAGCACAAGGTGCCGCGTTATGTCTGGTTCCTCACCGCACTTCCACGCAATGCCAGCGGCAAATTCGTGAAGCGCGATCTGAAGGAACAATTGACCAAGGATCTCGACAGCGCGCAGGTGAGCTGACGCCTGAACGATACTGAGTGATGACCACGACAGGGCTCCCGATTTCGGGGGCCTTGTCTCGTTTTGGAGAGAGTGTTGAGCCAGATCGCAACGCAATGGCGACCCCGGCAAGATTCGAACCTGCGACCGTCCGATTAGAAGTCGGGTGTTGCTGAAGGGAAGCGGCTTCACGATCTCCGAGGAACATGTGCGACGCTATTGATGTCGCGCGGTATCGAAGATCATCGTGAGACTGGTGAAACCCCAGAAGAAGGAACAATCCTCGCGATTGCGCTCCGCCATACCGCGCTTGTCAGTACGACGACGGATGCGCGCCTGAATGTCAGCAATCACGTAACCTAGGACTTGGCCCGCCGTGTTGGGTGAGACTGTTTCACGATTCCGCAGATGTGTTTGAGGTGTCGGGCGGTCGGGTGGTGGCAAATAAACCATGCGTCCAACTCGCAAGGAAACCAGCTCTTGAACTTGTCGAGGTCGATGGGGTCTTGGATGTGACCCTCGATCACGCCGAACGGAACTTCGTAGGTGGTGGAAATGATGAGCCCGCGTCCGATGGACAACAGCTTTTCGACAAAACCTTTCGGGTCCTCGACGTGTTCGACAGTTTGATTGGACAGGACGAGATCGAAGGTCTGGCCGAAATCGAGTTCAAAGGCGTTACCCGGTACAAACTCGACGCCCGGAACATGCTCCCAGCTGGACGCGAGATGGCTGGAAATATCAGACGCGACGCGGCGCTCGATCCAGTCAAGTTCGCAGAGAATGCCGGACGTATAGCAACCCACGTCAATGGCGCTCTTTGCGTCGGAGAACATAGCTTGAGCCATCGCGACCGTTAGACGGTAAAGGTCATGGTGCGCCCGATCTTTCCAGTAATTCTTGCGGTCAATCGGCAGATCAAAAGTGCGCCCGCTTAGTGTCATTGGGTTTTTCATTTTCTACCTCCGATTCTGCGCCAAATCTGTTAGAGTTTATTGTGCAGCGCAAGACCTAACTTCAACGAGGTAAAAAAATGGGAAGGTTTTTTACGAGTACCCAAGGGGACTAACGAAAAATGCGTACGGCGGGTGGGCGCGGCAGACCTTTGATTGTGTCGATTTATGGCGACCCCGGCAGGATTCGAACCTGCGACCGTCCGATTAGAAGTCGGGTGCTCTATCCAGCTGAGCTACGGGGCCGGAACGCCGCCGGCGGGCACCCTAGTGTGTCCAGGGCTGCTTGCGATTTGCGTCGAAATTAGCGCTGTAGGACTTTACAAGCCGTTTCCGCTCCTCAGAGGGCGTGACGGTGAAGGTGAGGCCTTCGCTCTTGGCGTATTCGATGGCCTGTTCCTGTGTGTCGAAGGAGAGGCGGACCTGGCCAGACGTGTCGTCGATGCTGGTCCAGCCCATGACCGGGTCGGCAGAGCGCTTCGCGTCATTCTTCACGAATTCCAGCACCCAGGCCTTGGTCTTGCCGCGTCCTGAGGTCATCGCGCTTTTGGCGGGCTTGTAAATACGCGCTTGCATTGATCGACCTCACCGCTGCGAAAGTGAATGGTCGGAGCGAGAGGATTCGAACCTCCGACCCTCTGGTCCCAAACCAGATGCGCTACCAGGCTGCGCTACGCTCCGGACTCCCGTAATAATGGGGTCGCGCTATGGCGCAAGCCCCTTTCGGCTGTGAATTCAGTCTTTTGTGCGCAAGCGTCGCACCAGACCCTCTTGTGCAACACTCGCGACGAGGTCTCCGGCCATATTATAGATCATTCCGCGGTTCAGTCCGCGGCCTTTACCGGCGAACGGGCTGTCCATGGAGTAGAGGTGCCATTCATCGAACTTGATCGGCGCATGCAGCCACATGGCGTGGTCGAGGCTGGCAGACATCAATTCCTTGTGGTTCAGCCAGGTAATGCCGTGCGGGCGATAGCTGGAGCTGAGCAGGCTCATGTCAGACGCATAGGCCAGCAGGCAGTGGTGCAGGGCAGGCGGTACATCAATGGGGCGGCTGACGCGGAACCACAGATTATGCCGGTCATCCGCGATTTCCGGATGAATCAGGTCCAGCGGGTCTACATCGCGGATTTCGATATCGCGTTCGCGGGTGAAATCCTCGCGCATTGCCTCCGGCACCTTGTCGAGAATCTGCATGCGGCGTTCGCGCAGCTCTGGCAGTCCTTCCGGGCCTTCCACGTCCGGCATCTTGTGCTGGTGTTCCCAGCTGTCCTCGTCGGTCTGGAAGCTGGCGGCCATGTTGAAGATCTGCTTGCCATGCTGGATCGCAACGACGCGCCGCGTGGTGAAGCTGCCACCGTCGCGCGAATGGTCGACCTGATAGATGATCGGCACGGTCGGATCGCCCGGCCGGATGAAATAGGCATGCAGCGAGTGACAGGTGCGGTCGTCCGGAACGGTGCGATAGGCCGCGACAAGTGACTGCGCGATCACCTGACCGCCGAATACGCGCTGGCTGGCCCGCTCATCAGGGCTCTGGCCCCGGAACAGGTCCAGTTCCAGGCGTTCAATGTCCAAAAGGGCCAGAAGGTCTCCGACGGGGTCTGCCATGCGAGGGTCTCCAGATTGGGTTGGATGGAGCTAGCAGAGGCAGGAATGGATGCAAACTGTGCAAGTGCGCGCGTCCATTCGAATTTTGACCTTTCTGGTCACTACATGTTCACCACATTCGGGTATTGCCAGTTATTATGGTTAATGCTGCCTCACTCCGCACCGCCGTGCCGTTCCACGATTCCTTTTCCCAGATGAAGCGGGATCTGGATTTCCTGCGCATGGCGTATCGCATGCACAAGTTGATTGGCGATGTGACGCCAGAGACTGAGCAGCTGGTTGCGGATGATTTCGAGACTAGTGCGGACAAGTTTGCGGCCAATGTCGCCTTCCGGTTTGAAGGCGGGCTGACGACCTATGCCGAGTTCGACGCGCAAGCGAACCGCATCGCGCACTGGGCGCTGGCGCACAATCTGAAAGCGGGTGACCGTGTTGCGCTCTGCATGGAGAATTGCCCGGATTATGTGGCGATCTGGGTTGGCCTCGCAAAAGTTGGCGTGGTCACAGCCCTGATCAACACACATCTGGATGGCGACGCGTTGCGCCATTGCCTGACCATTTCCGAGGCAAGCCACATCATTGCCGGGGCGACTCGCGACAAGGCGGTCACGGAAGCTTCCGCCACGATGGACGGCCCGCCACAAGTCTGGACCTGGGGCGGGGAACATGGCGAAGACATCGCGGCCATGCTGCCAAGCCTGTCGGCCGAGCGGCCATCACGTGACCTGCGCGCGCATCTGCGCGGCAAGGATGACTGCCTCTTCATATATACATCAGGCACAACGGGCCTGCCCAAGGCGACGAAAATCACCAATTCCCGCCTGCAGATCATGATGCGGACCTTTATTGCGCCTTGCTACACAGGGCCACGTGATCGCGTTTACATCACGCTGCCGCTCTATCATGCGACGGGCGGCGCGTGCGGTATTGGTCAGGCGCTGATGACGGGTGCAAGTGTCATCCTGCGTCGGAAGTTCTCTGCGACCGCTTTCTGGGACGATGTCGTGGATGAGGGCGCAACCTCGATTGTCTATATTGGCGAGCTTTGCCGATACCTTCTGAACCAGCCGGTTCATCCGAAGGAGCGTCAGCATCGCCTGCGCACGGGGTTTGGCAACGGCCTTCGCGCTGAAATCTGGACGGAGTTCCGTGAGCGGTTCAACATTACCAATCTGGTCGAGTTTTATGGCGCGACAGATGGCAATGTGAATCTCATGAGCATTGACGGCACGGTCGGTGCTGTCGGCCGCATTCCCAAATGGTTGAAGGCGCGCTTCGATCATGTCGAGTTCGTGAAATACGACCTTGAGAAAGAAGATGTCGTTCGCGGTGAAGACGGATATGTGATCCGTGCGGCAGCGAACGAAGTGGGCGAGATGCTTGGCCGCATGTCCGACGAGGAATTCGAATTCGCCGGCTATCATGACCCCAAGGCGACCGAAAAGAAAATCCTGCGCAACGTGTTCGAGCAGGGCGACCGCTGGTTCAGAACGGGAGACCTCATGCGCAAGGACGAAGACGGCTACGTCTATTTCGTGGACCGCACAGGCGACACGTTCCGCTGGAAAGGCGAGAACGTCTCTACCAGTGAAGTCAGCAATGCCCTGTCACGCGTGGAGGGGATCGCCACGGCCAATGTCTATGGCGTCGAAATTCCCGGTACAGATGGCAAGGCAGGAATGGCCGCCATCACGCTGAATGGGGATGTAGACTTCGAAAGCCTGCACTACAATCTGTCAAACAGTCTGCCGGCCTATGCCATCCCGATATTCCTGCGCATCCAGCGCGAGGCAGACACCACCGGCACCCTGAAATTCCGCAAGGTCGAACTGATGAAGGAGGGCTTTAGCCCGGATCTCGTCGATGATCCGATCTGGATGTACCATCCCGAGCGTCGCCAATATGTGCCGTTCACTCAGGATCGCTACGACTCCTTGAAATCTGGCGCGTTCCGCTTCTAGACATCAGGTGACCCGGCCCATGCGCTGTTCCAGGCGTGTGGAGAACCAGGATATGATCCGTCGCCAGAGTTCGTCTTTCAGGACGGCGCCCTCAACATCATGATCGATCGAAGGGTTGTCGTTGATCTCGATGATCACGACGCCCTTGTCGGTCTCCTTCAGATCCACGCCATACAGGCCGTCGCCGATCAGGCGCGCCCCGCGCACCGCGGCGTCCACCACCTCGGGCGGGGCATCCTCGACCGGGAAGGTCGCGAACCCGCCTTCGGTCGTCTTGCCATCGGGCCCGTGCTTCACGATCTGCCAGTGCCCACGCGCCATACGGTACTGGCACGCATAAAGCGGCTCGCCGTTCAGCACGCCGATGCGCCAGTCGAACTTGGTTGGCACGAACTCCTGCGCGATGATCAGTGCCGTTTCCTTGAACATCTGCTTCGCCCCGGCGCGCAGTTCCTCAAGCGAACGGGCCTTGACCATATTCGTGCCGAACGACCCATCCGGCGTTTTCAGGACAACCGGGTTGCCCAGCTTTTCGAACACGGCGGCCAGGTCTGATTTCTCGTCAAGGATTTCCGTCCTCGGAATGGGCAGGCCCGCCTTCTCCAGAATTTCCTTGAGGAACACCTTGTTCGTGCACCGGATCATGGATTGGGTGTCGTCAATGACGGGCATGCCTTCCTGTTCGGCGCGGCGTGCGAATTTGTAGGTGTAGTTGTCGATCTGCGTCGTCGCCCGGATAAACAGGGCGTCGAACTCGGCGAGGCTGGTCAGGTCGGATGGCTCGATTGTTTCGACCTCCACACCCATCTTCGCGGCAACATCAGCCAGGCGTTTGATGGAAGAAGGCTTCGAGGGGGCAGTCTTCTCATGCGGGTCCACCAGCACGGCCAACGCCCATTTGGCCGGGGCCTTTGTTTTCGGTTCGCTGATCCGGCCGCTCGTATAGGTGCCCATTGCCTCAAGGAAAAAGTCCCGGCGCGCACCTTTCAGCTTGTGGGGCGGCACCATCCGGACACGGCCAATTCCGTGGGGAGATTTCGGATCGAACTCAACCTCCAGCGCTGGCACGCGGAACCAGTCCGAAACTTCCCGGGCAAGGCGTTCGTAGCCGGGCGTGTCCGGCTTCGAGAAGGCGACGAACAGGCTTTCCTGTTCTGGCGCGCCTTTCGAGATGGCTTCGCGCAGGCGTTCGCCAAGATCGGGCAGGGCGTGTTTGTAGAGGCCCTTGGCTGACAGCTCTACCATCGTCTGTACGCTGGGGCTGACCCGATGGCCGCGCGCTTCAGCGAGCAGGGAGGCGTAATAGCCCTCTGACTGATAGCCGTAGGATCGGCAGAGGTTCAGGATATAGGGCCGCCGTCCGCTGAACAGGGCGGGCTTGGTGATATAGTCTGCAACCTTGAGCACCTTGTGAGGCGTTTCAGCCTGCGAGATGTCGTTGGCGGATTCGACGAGTACGACCCAATCGGTCATTGATCCTCTCTCGAGAGGCCGACCAGCGGCTTCTCCATTCTAAGTGCGGCCTCCCCGTCCGGGTAATAGCCTGCGGCGCGCGCCATTACGCGATAATCATGGCGTTCGTAAAGACGCTTTGCGCGCGAATTTGTTTCGCGCACTTCCAGCCTTATCGCAACACAGCCCCGCTGCCTTGAAATCGCTTCGCTTTCGGACAGAAGTTTGTCGGACAGGCCCGTTCCACGCGCAGTTTCTGCGACGGATATCGAGTAGATTCGCGCAATGCGGCTGGTCTTGCGGAACAGGAGGACAAGCGCGCCATCGAGCCCGGCTTCTCCGTCGGATACGAGGATGGCTGAATTCCCGCGCAACAGCCTCTGCCAGGTGCGCCGGGAGAAGCGGTCTTCCTCTGGAAACGCCAGCTCCAGCTCGGTCAGCGCGGCGACGTCTTCCGGTGTGGCAGCGCGAACAGTCTGTGTCATGGCGGTCTAGCGAACCAGGACCATGTCGTCCCGGTGGACAATGGCTGGGCGTCCGCGATAGCCGAGGATTGCTTCGACTTCATCGCTCTGGCGGCCAATGACGCGGGCGATCTCGGCCGAGCCATAGGCGGTGACACCCTTGCCAACCATCTTGCCCGATGGCGCTTTCAAGGCCACCGCTGCGCCACGTTCGAAATTGCCGGTCACGCCGGTTATGCCCACGGCCAGAAGGCTCGCCCCGCCGCGCAGGGCCTTGGCCGCGCCTTCGTCCAGCGTGATCGCGCCTTCAGGGGTGAGGTGCCCGGCCAGCCAGGCCGCACGTGCGCTTGCCGGTGTGGTCGCCGCCGAAATCAGCGTGGCGCGGGCGCCGTCTTCAATCGAGAGCAGGGGATGGTCCCGATTGCCGAGTGTGATGAGAGTTGAGCAGCCCGCCGCATGAGCGATGCGCGCGGCGGCGAGCTTGGTCGCCATGCCGCCGGAGCCCACCCCGGCATCGGCATTCGCGCCCGTCGCCATGGCATCATGCTCCGCCGTCAGCTCGGCAAGATGAGGAATATGCGCCGCGTCCGGGTGGCTGCGCGGGTCAGCGGTGTAGAGCCCGTCTATGTCGGACAGCAGCACCAGAACATCCGCGCCCATCATCTGTGCCACGCGCGCGGCGAGTCGATCATTGTCGCCATATCGGATCTCATCCGTCGCGACCGTGTCATTCTCGTTGATCACCGGAACCGTCCCGGATTCCAGCAGCGTCTCCAGCGTCGCGCGCGCGTTCAGCCAGCGGCGGCGGATCTCGGTGTCGCTGAGCGTCAGCAGGGCCTGGCCGATGGTCACGTCGTGCGGCTCGAACGCGGTGGCGATGGCGGACATGAGGCGAAGCTGGCCGATGGCGGCCGCGGCCTGTTTCTGGTCGAGACGATTGGCGACAGATCCGGCGACACTCTGGCGACCCAGGGCGACAGCGCCTGACGAAACGAGCACGATCTGCAACCCGCGGCGACGCAGGGCGACAATGTCCGACGCCAGCTTTTCAAGCCATTCATGGCGCGGTTTTCCGTTTTCCGCTACGAGCGCCGAGCCGGTTTTCACCACGATGCGTTTGGCTGAAGAGAAGGGCGTGTCAGTCATGAAGCGGAGCGATACACTGCTGCGACAAATGCCGAAAGCGAAAATGAAGTCGTTGACAATCAACGGCTTTCGCCGTCACGATAGATGAAAAGAAGAGGTTTTCGCCATGCCCCAATTCGACATGATCCTTCTGACACCGGCTCAGGTACAAGGCGCCGAAGTGCTGGAGCACACGGCCGGATCGCCTGCGCGTGAAGGCGGTGGCGACGAAACCTATCGCTGCGGCTCTTGCAAGACGAAGCTGCTGGTCAACGTGGCCCATCATGATGCGCACGGCGTTGTCGTGAAGTGTGGCAAGTGCGGGCGCTTCAACACCGAACCGCACCACCATCACCACTAGAGCGGCGACCAGTCGGCATCCTCATCCTCGCCTTCCTCGGCGGCGATGATGCCCAGATGACGCGAGACTTCGGACAGCGCCTTCTTCACGCCTGCACCCGTGACACCTGAAATGCGCAGCGGCTCACCGCCATACACGGTTTTCAGCTGCGCAACCTGTTCGTCGACTTGTTCCGGCAGCAGCGCGTCAATCTTGTTCAACGCGACGACTTCAGGCCGTTCGGCCAGTTCGGGGCTGTAGGCCTCCAACTCGTTGCGAATTGTCGTGTAGGCGCCTGCCACATCGTCTTGCGTGCAGTCGATCAGGTGCAGCAGCACCTTGCAGCGCTCGACATGTCCGAGGAAGCGGTGGCCCAGGCCGGCACCATCTGCGGCCCCCTCGATGAGGCCGGGAATGTCCGCCATGACGAATCGGCTGCCGGGGCCGAGGTCCACAACGCCGAGGCCGGGATTCAAGGTGGTGAAGGGATAGTCTGCGATTTTCGGCGTGGCTGCAGTGACAACGCTGAGGAAGGTGGATTTGCCGGCATTGGGCAGGCCCAGCAGGCCCGCATCGGCGATCAGTTTCAGACGCAGCCAGATCCAGCGTTCTTCGCCCGGCTCGCCCGGATTGGCGCGGCGAGGGGCTTGGTTCGTGGAGGTCTTGAAGCGCGTATTGCCCCAGCCGCCATTGCCGCCGACGGCCAGCAGGACGCGTTGGCCGACTTCAGTCAGGTCTGCGACCAGCGTTTCCTGGTCTTCTTCAAAGATTTGCGTGCCGACCGGCAGTTTCAGCACGACATCATCGCCGCCAGCACCGGTGCGGTCCTTGCCCATGCCGTGGCCGCCGCGCTTCGCCTTGAAATGCTGTTTGTAGCGATAGTCGATCAGCGTGTTCAGGCCTTCAACGGCCTCCGCCCAGACGTCGCCACCCCGGCCCCCATCGCCACCATTCGGACCGCCATACTCAATATACTTCTCGCGCCGAAACGAGACACAGCCAGACCCGCCGGTGCCCGACTGAATGAAGACTTTGGCCTGATCGAGGAATTTCATGACGTACTATCCAGCTTTCAATCAATGTAGGACATGTTGATGTGATCTGAAGCTTCGCCCCGACCGAGACTGAACACTCTACCACGTCCGGAGGGGAGAAATCCGATCTTTTTCAGAACGCGCCCTGACGCGGGATTGTCAGCAAAGTGGCCTGAGGTGAACGCGCGTTCGCCGCGCCCCTTCAGCCAATTCTTCACGGCATTTGCGGCTTCGGTCATCAGGCCGCTGCCCCATTCGGTGGGGGCGAGCCAGTAGCCGATATCAAATGCCAATCCCGCACCCGGGCGGTCCGCGCCGATCACGCCCACCAGTTCAAGATCCTTCTGAAGGGCAAAGATGTGGTTTGTGTCGTTCGCCGCCCCGGCCTCATGTGTCGCAATCCATTCCTGAGTGCGCTCCAGGCTTTGATCCGGTGTGATGCTCGCGACCATGCGATAGATGCGCGGGTCGGCGATGCACTCAGTAATGCGCGGCGCATCCATTGGGGTGATGCGCCGTAAAACCAGTCTGTCTGTCTCAATCAATTCACACATGGTGCGTGCCCTTCCGGGGCAATTGCAGGGGAGACAAAACAAAGGGGAGGCAGTGGCCTGCCTCCCCTTGGAAACTGATCGTCTGAAGCGATCCGGCCACGTTCCCGCGGCCGCGCTGTCAGCCGCTATTCTGCTGCGTCTGCGACCGGCACAATGTTTACGTAGAGACGGCCGCCCGCCTTGCGCGTAAACTCAACCTTGCCTTCGGAAAGGGCAAAGAGGGTGTGGTCACGGCCCATGCCGACGCCGCGGCCTGGCCATTTCTGGGTGCCGCGCTGACGCACAATGATGTTGCCCGGAATGACGTGCTCGCCGCCAAATTTCTTGACGCCAAGATACTTCGGGTTTGAGTCGCGGCCGTTACGGGACGAACCACCTGATTTCTTATGAGCCATGGTTTGCTCCTGATCCTCTATAAAGGGCTTATAGCGCCCTTATGCGTCCTTGGCGAATTCTTCGGCCTGCTTGATCCACTCGTCGCGAGTGATACGGCCTGGGAAGCTCATCTCTTCTTCGAGATCAGCGATCTGGTCTTCTTTCAAGGCAGCGACCTGCCAGAAGAAGTAGATGCCGGCTTCATGCAGCTTTTTCTCCAGAACCGGGCCAACGCCGGAAATCTTTTTCAGATTGTCGGGCTTGCCTTCCAGATTGGCGATACGGCCGCGGGAATCGACTTCCGGCTTTGCGGCGGGTGCAGCAGCTTCTGCAGCAGGCGCTTCAGCTTTCGGAGCCGCTTTCTTCGCTGCAGCTTTCTTGGCTGGCTTCTTGCCGTCGGCGCTGATGCCGGTGATCTTGACGACCGTCAGGTGCTGGCGGTGGCCTTGTGTACGGCGATAGGTCTGGCGCTGACGCTTCTTGCGGATGATGATCTTGTCACCGCGCGTCTGCTCCTCGACTTCACCGAACACGCTTGCGCCGTCTACCAGCGGGGCGCCAACAGTTACGTCGTCGCCATTACCCAGCATGAGCACGGTGTCAAAGGTTACGTCCTTGCCGGCTTCGGCGTCCAGTTTTTCGACGGTGATCGTATCGCCTTCCGCGACTTTATATTGCTTGCCGCCTGTTTTGATGACCGCGAACATGGGTCTCGTCCTTCCGGAATACTAATCGAAATGAATTGCGCGCGAAGCCGTTGCCGGATCCGCGCTCGAAGCGGGGGGTAAACACCAATCAGGCCGCGCTGTCAAATGTCATCTTCAGGCGATTTCAGGTGCTTGCATGACAGGCGCATATTATATAGTGCAGGCAGCCGTCCACGGGCTCCGCGGAGAGGTGCTAGAGTGGTTGAATAGGCTAGTCTCGAAAACTAGTGAACTCGCAAGGGTTCCGAGGGTTCGAATCCCTCTCTCTCCGCCAGCCACACCCCCAAACAAAGAAAAGTACCGTCACGTCCGCGCAAAGCCCCACACACCGCGGGCTTTGGCACCAGGGCTGCGTCTCCGTTTCCGGAAGAGGGTAGATTTTGCGCCCGAAATCCGCCGCCGGCTCCAATCGCCAAATGCAACAGTACCCTCTCCATCAAGTAAATGAAGCCTAGAAAGGCGCGAGATTCATCGCTTCACCCCCAAGGGTGAAAGACGCTTTCAGAAAGAGCATGTAGGAAGGAAAGGCGAGGCCATGCATTAAATAAGTGGGACCGATTGAACAGCTTTCCCTCCTTTTCCCGAGCGGAGCATGGGGGATTTCAGTCAACCAAGGCGTATTTTTCTGCTTGATGGTGGCGTCCGTTGGTGGTCCTGATTGGACGTTTTGGGGATTGTAATGAGCATTATTTCTGCGCACCGCCTGTTCGGCATGTCGACGGTAGTGACATTCATGGCTGCTCTGTTTGCGCTACCGTCGGATGCGCAGCTTCAGTGCGGCGCCGAATATGACCGTATCGCCGCCAAAATGGCCTCAAGCAGCGGCGAGGTCACCGATAGCGAGATCAGCTTTGCGCTGGATTGTGAGCGCGCCGCCGCTGGAAAGGGCAAAGACCCGGGTACAATCGCAAAGCCTCAGAATGTCTACCAAGATGAAATCCGCGTTCGCGATCTCGAGAAAATGCAGTCCGGTGAGCGCACAAACGCGATCGCTCAGCGTGGCACCAAGGATGGTATAGACGCCTACTGGCTCGGCACGAACATCACACCGGAAGTCGAGTTCGCCTACGATACCGTGGCGCCCGGCACACGCTGGGTTCCGGAGCTCGGATGGCAACGCGGCACCCGCGTCGTGAAACCGTTCGACAAATACCTTCTCAACACGGACGTCTTTGGGGACGGTACACCGACAATCACCCAGGCGGTGAAAGATAACCGTCTCGCAGAACTTTTGCCGATATACGCCGAATATGCCCGTCGACCTGATACACGCGGCGAGATGGCCGTCACGCTCGCCTATTTTATTCGCAGGGGGCAGGGCGGGGTCTCAAGCGATCTTGCGACTGCAGAACAATGGTTGAGGATCGGCGCGCAGAAAACGCCCGAAGCTTATCTCTGGCTGGGCGAGCTCTATGAAAATGGAACGGACAAGAATGGCTATGGCGATGCAGTGCGCGCCGCCGAGATATATGCTGAAGGCCTGTCACGGGGATGCCGTGAGTGCATCAGGTTCTTTCGGCGCAACAATAACGATCCGACTCGCTATCCCGATGTTACGGTGAGCGATGAGGACTATTTCCGCTACCTCGTTTTTGCTGCTGATCTGGGCCAGTACAACGCAATGAGGTGGCTCGCAGAGTTCCTGGACGACCAATACCAAAATCGCGGCGGAAGCAGTAATACGTTTGTGTCGAGGCTCGGCCTAACTGTGAAGACACGCAAGAATGTGCCCAATCCTGACACAATCAACTCGAGCTCTGCTGATACGATGCTGCTGTCGGGCGAACTTGGCTCACAGCTAAGGTCGCGCTATCGCACAGGCTTCGTGCCCCAGCCGTGTGTGGAGGTCGTCGAAGCAGTTGAACGCAATGACCTGATGGACGCGCTCGACAAAATGACCGACCCGAATGGATGCTGGGGCCGGTATCAACCATCCGCAATGGACGTGTTGTTGCTCATGGACGTCCCCGAGGACAAGGTGGGCGACCGGGGTATGGCCTTCTTTACCGGGCGATCACTTATAGAAGGTGATTTGAACTACGCCTCAACAGCCGCCGCGCGCTATATGGGCGTCGGTTCGCTAGAGCTAGAGGGCGGAAAACTGGTAGCCCAAAGGAATGGATCGTATGGGCCTTACGTCAGGGCCATGCTCGAACCAGCGCGCCGGGCTGGTTACATCAGCGATGTTGAGGCGCAGCGCATGATCGGTATTGCCTACGCAGAAGGTGCAGAGGGCTGCCTTGAAGACGCGGGCGTGAGATCGCTGGACGATTATTATAAGTCGACGCTAAGCCATTGCCGCAGTCAGCTGAGGATGGCGCAGTCTTATGGCATGTCGTCATCAGGTGAATACACGCAAAGGGTATATGGCCTGCAACGCGACAGTGAGCGGCGCGCTGCGGCGGCCGAGGCCGAGCGCCTTCGCAGCCAGCGGGCCCATGCGCGATCGCGCAATTACGAGCCAGCGACCAGCGTGGGCCGCGGTGGAACAGCTCCGGAAATACCAGGGACGATCTCTTCGGCCGAAGCTTCGCGCCGGGCCAAGGCAAACATGTGCTCCGGCTCCCTCGGTTCGACCGACTTTTGTCAGTGATATGACCTGAGTCACAACCGATGGCATTGCCAGAACGGCATTGTCAAAGGAACCGCGTTTGAGGGTGCCAATTCTGGCGTCTAGCTTCGGGGAATAACGAAATCACCCTTCCGCTACTTCAAGACCTTACCCGAGATCATCCAGCTTGAGGTGATGATGTACCTCCGTTTTCCGTTGTCATTACGTAATGTCGAAGACCGGCTTTACGAGCGATGGATCATGAGAGCGATATCTCGGTTCCCGCGAATGCGAAATCTCCAAAAGCTCGCTTCCGTACATTCGTTTGAACGTACCACGCCGTCGGACTAAGTTTGCCTCTCCGGACAGTCACGCGCTGACAAACCGCACGGGGCAGGTCTCGAGGCCGTAATTCAATAGACCGCCACGTTGTCGGATGCGCTCGCCCGCTGGCTCTATTCTCTCATATCGATCCATGATGGATGTAATCATCTGGACTGCCTCATTGCGCGCAATTCCGGCCCCCATACAATGATGGATGCCGTTGCCAAAAGTGACATGCTTGCGAAAGTTCGGACGATCCAAGATGAAGTCATCCGGCCGTTCCCAAACTTCTGGATCGCGGTTTGCGGAGGCATGGAATATAGCGACCCAGTCTCCTGCCTTGATATGTGCTTCGCCGATCATCGTGTCCTCAACGCAGACTCTGTGCAGCCGCTGAACCGGTCCATCTCGGCGCAAACTCTCCTCAACAAGGTTGCGAATGAGGGCGCGGTCTGCGCGCACCTTGTCATAAAGTCCGTCCTCTGAAACGAGGACATCAATTAGATTCCCAAGAAGATATCCGGTCGTTTCAGCACCAGCCACCACAAGTGTTAGGCAGAAACGCACCACTTCCTCGCGGGTTAGTTTGTTGCCGTCTGATTCTGCCGTGATGAATGCCGACATCAGATCATCTGGCACCTCTGCTCCGCGTTCGATCTTGGTGTATCGTTTGTCGACGGCTTCCTGAAAGTAGCTCCACAATTCGATATTGCAGGCTTGTCGTTCTTCGACTGTGAAATCCGACGTGACCATGAAGGCATTTGCCCACCGCCGCAGCAGGACATAATCGGCTTCCGGCAGGCCTATTAGTCGGGTCATGACCAGTGCAGGCAGATTGGGGGCGAGGTCCCTCATGAAGTCGACTTCTGCATCTCCAATCAAGTCGAGTTGCTTGTTGACAGTGCGTTCCATCCAGGGCGCCACGTCTTCCATGACGCGTTTGGGGTGAAAAGCCTTCTGGGCGATGGCCCGCAACTCAGTGTGACGCGGTCGATCATGATTCACGAGCATGAGTGTGGGCGCTTCTGATTCTTCCTGCATGATGTCGCGAGACGAGAAAGTCTCGGGACGACGACACACGTCGACGACATCAGCGTGTTTCAAGACAACCCAGGCGGGGTGTGGCTTATCAACGCCAGGAACCGTTCCCGGGGGGTAGTCTTCAAGACCGAACTGGATCGGCTGGTCCCGCAGGGCCTGATAATAGGGGTAAGGATTGGCAATGACGTCTGGCGCATAAAGATCGCGAGACTGGAATTCATCATCGATGATAGGCAAAGGCGGGACGGGCATGGTTTCCTCCATCATGTGGTCTTCACCGCACAGATGCGGCGCGCCAAGTTTTAAATTCGTCCCGACAAACATTGCACAAAAGAAATAGTGTCGTAAAGACGCAATAAATTGCGGTCGATGTCCTAAACCTTGATGTTCAGATGCTTTGACAAATTTCGCGGTCTCACCAATATGATGATCTCCCAAAGTGAAATTGTTGAGCAGGGACATTATGCGAAGCAAGACTAATAAGACTGCTGCGATCAGCTTCCTCGACTTGTTCTATCCAACTCATTATCTCGTCGGCATTCAGATTGAAGATGCAATGCGTTCCGGTGTTCTGACACGGCAGCAGGCCTGTATCTTGTGGCTGATCCGGACCGAAGGTCAGGACGGTCGACACATGAGACGCAAAGATGTCGAGCGCGCGCTGGCGGCTTGGTACGAGGTCACAAGTTCTGCCGTATCAAAATCCATTCGGGCTCTGACGAAACCTCCTCTCGACCTGATCGTTATGAAAGAAGACCCTGACAATGGGCGAGAGAAGCTTGTCTCCCTGACGCCGAGGGGGCAGACCTTTGTTGAGAACATGGTTCGCAATGGCGCCGCGTTCATCGACACGCTTGTGGAGCGTCTGACGCAGGAGGAGATCAAGCAGGGGATTCATTTCCTTTCCCGCGTGGAGGAGATTCATCACGAATTGAGAGCCAAGGCGGGGCCCACAAATTAGATATTTGGGGCCGCCCGGATCTCGGAACGTTTGGCCGTAAAGTTCTGACTTCAGCGTATAGGTGTTTCCAGCTGGTGCGCCACATGTGCAGCCTGCGCCGTATCCTGGAAATCCCTGAAACGCACAACTTGGCCATCCCTGACTGTCAGGATATGGGCGTAGTCTGCAGAATACCGACGACCGGTTTCCTTCAGATCCATGGTCAATCGTCCGGTTACGGCGACCTTGTCGCGTTCACTGATGAATTCCGTCTGCGAGAATTCCAGGATATCCACATCATTGGCGACGTGCCCGAAAAAGGTCTTGCATTTTTCCTTGCCCTTGAAGATTCCCGCAAACGGAATGCTCGAAGGCCCATAGAATTCGACGACACAATCATCCGCCATGACATCGAACAGGGCGTCGAAATCTCCGGAATGAACTGCGTCGTACCATGCCGTAGCGGCCTGGAGGGGAGTTCTTGTCATTGTCCTTGGTCCTTCTTTACTCAAAACGTCACTGCGGCTTCAAATCCGACGGTCCGGGGTGCGCCCAGTGAACCGACAAATTCCGCACCATAGACGGTGCCGGTCAGGATCTGATTGGTGAAATAGGTTTCGTCGGAAAGGTTTTCGCCGAATACCGCGAAGCGCCATTGCGAATCATGGGGTTGATACGAGGCTCTCGCCCTCCATACGCCATAGGCATCCTGCGACGCAGCCTCGATGTTGAAGACCGTGAAGTAGATCTCGTCCTGCCAGCTATAATCCGCACGCACTGTCATGTCGCCTCCGAGTGCAGTGAAGTCTGCCTGGGCGCCAAGGTTCAGTTTCCACTCGGGGGCACGTGGCAGGCGTTTTCCGTCGAGATCGGTCAGCAGGGTGCCTGGCGGTTGGCTCAGAGGCGCTGGACGCAAGGGTTCGGTCAGGGAGCCTTCGGTGAATGCCGCATCCACATAGGTAACTGACCCATCCATTTTGATCATGTCTGTCAGAAGTGCCGCAAACTCGAATTCGGCGCCTTTGACGTCTGCCTTGCCGACGTTGCGAATGATGGGCTGGTTGCCGATGGAGTCTTGGGCCTGAAGGTTTGTATAATCATAGAAGAAGCCAGCTGCATTGAACTGCAGGCGATTGCTGGCAAGGGAGGACTTCAGGCCGGCTTCATAGGCCCAGATATCTTCCGGTTCGAACGGCGTGCGCTGGTTCGAACCGATATTGTAGCCGCCGCTCTTGAAACCGCGCTGTGCGCTGACATAGAGCAGCGTATCTGAATCAGGCTCCCACTCCAGCGCAATCTTCGGCGTTGTTGCATCAAATGTTGCAGGGCCTTCCACCGGTGCAACCACGAAGCCGAACGGGTCAGGCTGAACGCCGTCGCGGGAGTCACTTACCGCATTTGGAAAGAAAGCGACTTCGGGAGCAAAGCGGATCGGCGGCCCGCCTGGCGTCGCGGGCAGGATGGTCAGATCGAACGCCTGGCGCCCGTCTCGTTCCTCCTCTGAGAACCGAATACCGGCTTTCAAGGTCAGTGTGTCAGTCAGCGCCCAGTCTGCGTCTACGAATGCGTAGACAGCTTCGGTTTCCTGTCTGCCATTCAGATGCAACTCACAGCAGAGGGTGGATTCGGGAATGTCTATCGGAAAGGGCGGAAGAATACCGGCCGTTTGCAAATCGGTCAGTCCCTGTATGAGTATTGGCTCCCAGAAATCTCCGAAGATATTGTTCTCGATGTCGTTTTCTTCAGTGAAGTACCCGCCGCCAATGATCCAAGAGATCGGGCCGTTTGTGGGGGACGCCAATTGGATGTCAGCGTTCCATTGCTGATGGTCTTCTGCACGATTGATGTATGTGTTGAAGCGCTCCCCGAGATCAAAGGAGTTGCGAAAATCCGGTTGGGTGTCCTTGTATCCAATGATGGCCAGCAGATCATAAGCTCCAATCTGCCAGTCAAGTTGTCCACTAACCCCCCAGACTTTGGTATCATTATAATAGTCGACCCCGGAGTAAATGTTCCGCGATGCCTGTGCTGAGACGCGGCCGCTGGTCTTGATGGCGAAATAAGGCAGGGTCTGGCTGCCTTCCCGTGAGTTCAGCCAGTCATCAACCTCCTCCTGATAGCCGAGGCTCGCAAAATGAAACACATTGGCTCGGTCGTCGGCCGTATAGTAGTCGCTCCTGAGTGTCAGCAGGGCGGATTCTGACAGATCCGCCTCAAAGGTCAGGCGGACAGACAGGTCATCCTTGTCTTCGGCGTCGAAATGTCCCGATGGAGTTGTCACTTCAGTATACCCACTGCGGCTCTCTTTTTGAACGGCGAGACGCGCGCACGCCGTCGCCAATGGGTCCGCTGATGGCTCCGAACGCTTGTATCCGATCATAATCTCCAAGTATCAACCTGGCTTCACCTTCAAAGGTGTCACTGGGCCGTTTGGTGATGATTTTGACCGCGCCGCCTGTGGCATTGCGGCCATATAGCGTGCCCTGGGGGCCTCTGAGCACCTCGATCCTCTCGACGTCGAAAAATGATGGGCCGATCGCTGCGGCCCGGGACAAATAAACGCCGTCTGCATACGTGGCCGTGGAACTGTCGGCGCCAGCAATGATAACAGGTGTCCCAATACCTCGCACAAAGATCGACGTGTCGCCCTGATACGTCGATATCTGCAACCCGGGAGATAGATCCGCGAGATCCTCCACAGACTGAACAGAGCGTAGTTCAAGGGCGTTCTGATCGAATGCGGACAGGGCGGCGCCTGTATCTTGGGCGGCCCCCTCGCGCCGGGTTGCTGTTACAAGTACCGTCTGAAGAGATCGAACCGCATCCTCGGTCTCTGCCTGAGTTTCATCAAGATTTGTCTGGGCCATTGCCGGCGTCGCCAGCATCAGGGTCGCCAGCGAAGCTGACGCCCAAAGTGTGCGTGAACTCATTTTTTCCTCCCCGCCCGGTCATGTCGCCGAGTCGTTTCTATCCGGCTATATGACGGGTAGAAAAAATGCTTGTCAAGAAAGTGTATCTTGGCGACATTGCGTCCAAAAGACGGAATAAGCTAGGAGGGTAGAGTTTTATCGAAGTTGACGTGGAAGACGGTATCGCTCGTTTCATGTTCAATGTGCCGGAGCGCGGCAACGCACTCGGCGCGAAGGCTGGGTTTCGTTCCGGGCAAGCATCCGGGCGCATGCGAAGTCTAGAGAACTTCGTGCAAGACTATTAGTCTGTGTGCAGCAATTTAAAATATCAGCAGAAGATTACGAGCAGAGCCAGTTCAAATCGATGCGTAACGCCGCTCTGCTCGAGTGGCGCGAGCTTCTAGCTGCGCGAGGTCTGATTGTCCGCGAAAAGGGAGACCGTTTCGAATTCGTCTGACACCAGCCCTTTTCTACCATCACGCTTTGATTGTTTTAATCATTTCGAGTGAATGATCCCGGGGGAGAAAGTGTGGATGAGAACATGGACATATTTCTCAGACTTCTGATGGCAGTCGGCGGATTCGGCTTCTTTTGCGGTGGCGTTTTCATGTCCCGGGACGTGGTCCTGATACAGTTGCGCCGGGGCGTGACGCCTGGCGTCATTGAAGCGACCCATTTTATTCGGCGGCATGGCTCGGACTCAGATCGTGAAGCCTATGTCAGCGTCGTTTTTGAAGCAGCTGGTCGAACCCCCGTCAGGTTCAAACAGTCCGCGCCCAGCGGTCTGTTCACGATGCACACGGCCGCAAGCGTGCAATCCCTTGAAGGGTGCGAGGTGCTGGTGCATTATGACAGAACAAATCCGAGCAGAGCGACGATTACACCTTTGCGGGATTCTTTTTCGGGCATTGCTTTTTCTCTTGTTGGGCTTTTCGTTTTTCTAGCAACCTTGCTCACCTGGACTTTGCCCAGCGCTCTCCAATAGAGAAGCCAAATTGGCTGGGCGGCCCCTCCAGCCTGTAAAGTCCGTTATCAACTGATGCGATTTTCTTTCCTGCCAGACGAGCGGCTGCATCTCAGAGTACGGGTAGTTAGTCTTCTATGCTTGCATCGCGCAAAACCTACTGATTAAACTAAACTGCATGAGCCATTCTTTCTTGATCCAAGAGCGCTTGAGTGTCTCAACCCTTCGAAAGCGTTCAGTGTGTCAGCGCGTCGGGTCGATGGATATCAGAATCCGATTACGGTGATTCTCACCGTTACTTCCGGGCGGTTGGGGAACATATCTTGGAAGCACCCAAGTCTAGGTTGATCAGATTATGATTATAAACCGAGTAGTATTGTTGATTTCTGTTTTCGCGCTCGCGGGCTGTTGGCAATCGGAAGACAGAGTTTACACGGCTGAGGATTATTTTATCCCGGTTCAGAGCGAACTTGTATCAATAAGTGACGATTTCGGACCGCTCGGAATTTACGAAATCAGTTCTGAAAACCAATATCGGCCCGTGTTCCGAGAAGCTGACCCAAACTCGTTTGAGCAAAAGTTCCGCGTGTTGGATATAGGATTGGTGCCGATTGACCGTATGGCAACATACAACGAACCGCGCGAAGACTGGCAGGCAAATCGAACTTTCTCCAAATCCATTTTCGAAGATGGCGACACAACCATGTTCGTGTCTGTCGCCGAACAAGAGGGAAAGGCGGAACAATTTCTGTTTGCCAGTTTTGTTTCCAATGACGTTTTCGGCATTTGCTCCACTCTCCTTCAGCAAGGAACGGGCTTGCATGACGAGTTCCTGCAGTTTGCTTCGATGCGTACCTCCGAACACGCTTTCACGAGAAAAGCAGGGATAGCCATGCTGGTTCTTGCCGAGGCAACGGAAGCGAAGGGCCACAGCGAACTTCAGTGCGATGAGTATAAAATAAAAGCTCACGCAAAGGACGAACGAGATCAGTTGTTCAAGGCCGCTCGCATGGGCGATGACCTGCGTGCGGCGCGAACCGAGGAACTTGCGGCTGAAACTAGAAGCGACGCGGTAGAGTTGGCTGAAGCGCGAGCTGCACAGCAAGCTTCTGAAAGGGACACAACGCCGAAAGAGACAGATCTTTCACCTGCAGAACAACGTACGATATTGCAGAAAGAGCTGTCCGACTTGCACCGCGAAGCCTACGATATCAATGCGATGATTGACAAAGATCGTTGGGGGACACTGGAAGGCGTGGGCGGAAAGTACTTTGGTGTTGATCGACGCTTCCGTGACCAAGGGCTTCCTTTCACGAGCAAGATGCTATGCCACAATCTATCAGGTTATCAGTCGATTTACTTGACCGTCACCCACGCGGCGTCTCCGGACACAAATGCCGCTTGGGTTATGCGAAACGATCACGTGCCAGTCCGGATAGAAACAGAGCGCGGCACCATTATCCACCGCGCCGAATTGGAAGTCATCGACAATACTCAGTATCTCAACACACTGCGGATCATATTCGCAGACATGGTCCCATCAAAACTCGATAACAAATATGTTCAGGATCCGGCGTTGCTGCAACGAACGCGGCGACAGGCCGAACTTTTTGGAACATCCGTAGAAGCGTTGACCAGAATGGGGATCAGTTTTCTCTCATTAGAAGATGCGATGAACTCAAAAACGATCAAGATCTACGCCGACATCAGGCAAAATGGTGCTGTTCGGACAGTAATGCTGGGCGATTTTGGATCAGAATCCAGTGAAAAGGGTCTGAAAGGATTTCATGCGGCTTGTTTGTTCGGCCGATAGTTGGCTTTGTGTTCCTCGTATTGCCGAGAAGGCATAAAGTTCGTCATCAAGTGATGCGATTTTCTTTTCTGCCAGACTAACCAGCGGCATCTTAGAGTACGGGTAGTTAGGACATTGTCAGCGGAACTGAGCTTGAGGCCGCCAATCCTGACGCTTAAGCTCGAAAAATGAACCAGAACCCATTCCGCTACTTCAAGACATCACCGGAAATCATCCAGCTTGCGGTCATGATGTACGTTCGATTTCCGCTTTCACTTCGAAACGTCGAGGACCTGCTTCACGAGCGCGGTATCGACATTTGCCACGAAACGGTCCGCCACTGGGTCGATCGGTTCGGTACTTATTTTGCACACAAGATCCGGAGGCGGCGTTCGGAAGCTATGCGGCAGAGTCCGCAATGGCGATGGCACTTGGACGAGGTGCTTGTGAAAATCCGTGGTCAAACTCACTACCTTTGGCGAGCGGTCGATCACGAAGGTGAGGTTCTGGAGTCCTTCGTCACGAAAACTCGGGACAAGGCTTCCGCATTGAGATTTGTGAGAAAAGCTATGAAGCGCTACGGCAATCCGAAAGTGGTGGTGACGGATAGGTGCCATTCATATCGTGCGGCCATGAAGGAAATCTGGAATGCCCGGCGCCAGGAGTGCGGCCGACACCTGAACAATCGCGCTGAAAATTCCCATCTTCCGTTTCGGCGACGAGAGAGGGCGATGTCACGGTTCAGGCGCATGCGAAGTCTCCAGAAATTCGCTTCAACCCATTCGTCTGTATACAACCACTTCAACCATCAAAGGAATATCGAGAGCAGGGCCCGGTTCAAATCGCTACGCGACGCCGCTCTTTTCGAATGGCGCGAGCTTCTCGCTGCCTGAGACCTGCTCGTCCGTGAAAAACGGAGACTGGTTCGAGTTTGTCTGACAGCACTCAGACGACAGCTCGCCAGTTATGGTCACGCGGAATTTGTGACGGATCCTTCTGAATACAAGCCGGTAGAATCTGCTGAGAGTTTGTAAGCATCGTCTGACTGCCGAAGGGGAAGGCGGCAATTGCGCGATTGGGCCATTCGATCGATGAAATCACACAGAGTATGCGAATTGTTCCCATTGTTTGTGAAGTGCCAGGCCCTATTCAACGAGGTCAGGCGAGGAGGCGGGCGTGGAGTTAGACCAAGCGTTTTCGGAAGCGCGCCGAGATGATGTCAAGCGCGACGACAGTCAGAAAGATCACAAGAAGAATCGTTCCGACTCGGTCGTATTGGAACATATCGAACCGGCCCTTGAGCTCTTGACCGATCCCTCCCGCGCCCACCAGGCCGATAACTGTAGCCATCCGTATGTTTCGGTCGAGTATGTAGAGAGACAGGCCGATATAGCTCGGCAACACTTGAGGCAGCACTGCGATTCTCAGAATTGTGAACGTTCCCGCTCCGGCGGCCTTCATGGCGTTCTGAGGGCTCACATTCGCTGCCTCGACGTCCTCGGCGTAGAACTTTCCAAGGAACCCAATACTGTGGAAGGTTAGCGCCAGAATTCCGGCGATTGGGCCGAAGCCAAACGCGAGTACAAGAAACAGTGCACTGATGAGTTCAGGTATCGAACGAAGGAACGAGACAAAACCTCTTGCGCATGCATAGACGAGAGGGTGGGGAGAGTAGTTCGATGATCCAAGCCAGGCGAGCGGAAGGCTAAATATAATGGCGATCAGGCTTGCCCATATGGCAATCTCGATTGTTTCCAGCATTTTGCCCAGAACAAAGACGAGGTATCCAATTGGTTGGACAAGAAAACGTTGCTCTTCAGTGATGATGCTCATCTGAAGAGTATCCGGATCAAGGGTTGTTGTCTCTACGTACTCTGTCTCTATGCGGGCCCAAAACGGGAGAGCGTTCGCGTCAAAATCTTCGACCAGATCGAGTGGTCTTTTTTCCGATATGGCGATCGGAAACATATCGCGCGTCACACTTTCCACGCCGCGACCAATCTGTGATCCTTCAGAAAGACCTGCCAGCTCCAGCGAGAAACTGCCTATCTCGATAGCCATACGGTCCAATTGAACCCGTTCTGCCGAAAGGCAGGCCACAAAAAGTATGGCGAGCAGGCCGACAACCGATTTCCATCCGAAAGGTTGCCTGAGACGCCAATCTGGTACGGAAGTCCTTGTGGTCATTATCGACATCTAGGCGATCTCCAGCTGTCGTTCAGGTGCGCTGGCTTCGATGTTGAAAATCGAACGGATCGTATCGTGTGTGAGCGCGTCCGGCGGTCCATCGAAAACAATGTGTCCATGCTTGAGGCCAATGATGCGGTCCGCATATGCTCGCGCGAGATCAATCTGGTGCAGGGAGCAGAGTACGGACGCGCCGCGTTCATTTGCTGCATTCTTCAGCAAGCTCATGACTTCGGCAGAGGATCTGGGGTCAAGGCTCGCAACCGGTTCGTCGGCCAAGATAAGACGTGGATCTGAGATGAGCGCACGCGCGATACCTACTCTTTGCTTCTGACCGCCAGATAGCTTGTCCGTGGTACGATTGGCATGCGCTTCGGTAAGTCCCACGCGCTCCAACAAAGCGCATGCTTTTTGTTGTGTTGTGCGAGAGTAGAGTTGAAGCGCGACGCGCCACCAACTGACCGAAGGGGCGGTGCCCGACATGACATTTTGCGCAGCGGTCAAACGGTCTGACAGCCCAAAATCCTGGTGCACCATTCCCATGTCTTGCAAGCGCTTTCGTGAAAGTGGTGTGCCGTGCAGCCGAATATCTCCGGCATCCAGCGGTGTCAGGCCAGCAATACACTTTAGCAGCGTAGACTTTCCCGATCCCGAGGCCCCTAACAGGACGCAGAACGATCCTGGTTGGATGGCGAGATTGAAATTGGAGAGAACATTGGTGCCAGTCTCGTACGATTTGAATACACCTGAGAGGGCGAGCGCCGGGGTGACTTGTTCTGTCATTTGAATTCCAGGTTTGGAGACAGGCGCTTAGCCGCGTTTTGCGGAATCGGCCTTGCGCAATAGTGCCGCCATGTAATCGTCGTTCAGAAACGACGTGGCGTCGACGACGCTATCGAACAGTGCTTCTCCCGTCTCTACGTTATATCGGTCCACGCGTTTGCCGCCATATCCGCGAATGGCTTCCGGATTGATATCTTTGTTCGTGTGGACATTGCCAATCGCCTGCCTGAGTTTCATTTTGATATCGCTGGGAAGTTGAGTGTGCATTGCGATCGGCGGATTTGGAATGGGTGCGGACTTTGCAAGTATCTTGAAGCTGCGCGCGTCCAGGCCACCCTGGTTTACCGCGCGCTCGAATGAAATGAAGGAAGCACCTGCGGCGTCTACGTGTCCGTTTTTTAGCGCTAGCAGGCTGTTGGTATGACTTCCGGTAATTCGAATGCTCGACAAGTCTCTGAGCGGATCAACATTGACCTTGCGAAGCATGGCGAGCGGGTAGGAAAAACTGCTGGCCGAGTGGCTGGACCCGAGCGCGATGGAGTGTTCCTTGAGGTCTGCTGTTTGTTCGAAATCTGAGTCTGCTGAAACGAACAGTCCCGCGAAATAGGTCGAAGAACCGTTTCTCTCTTCGACCGCGAGCAACTCGGCGCAGCCGCGGTCCCGCGCTTCGATGTAGGAGGCGGGGCCAAACCAGGCGATGTCTGTCAGTCCAGCGCACATTCCTTCAATTACGGCGGCATAACTTTGCCCCGTGCTGACTTGAAATTGCAAACCGCTTGACTGCGTGATGGCGTCGAACAATGGCTGAAAATCTGCCTTTGTCCCATCCTCGGTCCCGCCATCGGCAGGGATCAGCATGACTCGGATTGGCTTTTTGTGACTTCCAATTTGGTCAGCTTGCGCTGTGACGGGCAGTATGAAGACAATACAGAGGAGCGTGAAGATTGCGGGTAGACTACGCATCTCGATAACCCAATTCTCGCTTGGTGAGGCGCGTTCAGACCGCGCGAAGTTGATGTGGGATTGAGTAGCAGTCCGACATGACATTGGTGTTACGAAATTCATATATCTTTGATAAAATTTGAGTAGTATTCAACTCAAACGCTAACGATCTCGAGGAATGCGCATGGCGCAGAGCAAAACAAAACGTAAATCGGCCCCTAAGAAGCGTTCCGATGTCGCGATAGTGGACAATGTGATGACTCGTATCCGGGTCAGGCATCCGTCCCTGGGTCCGAGTACGCGGTCCATTGCTGACTATGTATTGGAAAATCCTAGAAAAGTGGTCGGAATGTCTGTCACCGAACTTGCTGAGGCGACGGGGGCGAGTGATGGGAGTGTAATCAATTTCTGTCGTCAGCTGGATTTGTCCGGGTTTCAGCAGTTGAAACTGAGCCTGGCGCAGGAAGTTGTGCAGCCGGTTCAGTTCATTCATGAGGACCTGCAGCCGGGCGATGATACGGGCACGGTTTGCCGCAAGATGTTTCATGCGGGCGTGCAGGCGTTGAAGGATACGATGTCGATCCTTGATGCGGATGCGGTTTCGGCGGCGGTCGACATCATACGATCTGCAAAACGGGTCGAAATCTATGGAATAGGGTCTTCCGCACCGATTGCCGAGGATGCCCAGTATCGCATGTTGCGCATCGGCCTGGACGCGCGCGTCGTGGTGGACAGTCATGTTCAGGCGATCAGCGCATCCCGCACCGGTCCCGATGTGGCCGTTTTGACCATCTCCCATTCGGGGTCGACGCATGAAACTTTGGCGGCGACACGCCTGGCGAAGGATGCGGGGGCGAAGACGATCATTGTGACGAATTTCTCAAGTTCACCATTGCAGGCATATGCAGATGTGAAGCTGTTCACGATGGCGCGGGAAACCAAGTTCCGCACCGAGGCCATGACCAGCCGCATCGCGCAATTGTGCGTGCTGGATGCCCTGATCGCAGCGCTGGCACTGGCTGATTATGACCGTGCGACCGACACATTGCGCAAGACCTTCGACGTGTTGTCGCTGAAGCGGTTCTAGCGCGCATCGACGCCCATCAATGCCTCGAACACATCCGGTGACCGGGCGGAGGTGAGGATCGCCTGCATGCCAAGGGCCCTCGCGCCAGCGATGTCGGTCGCGGGATTGTCCCCCAGCATGGTGACCTTCTCTGGTGGCAGGCCGAGCGTGCGGCAACCTTCGTGAAACATGAGCGGCGAGGGCTTGCCAACGATGTCGATTTTTGTCGCGTCCAGTTCCACACAGGCGCGAATGGCCGCGAGGAGTGAGCCGGTTTCGGGTTTCAGGCCGCCATCCTGAGCCGGGTGAGTCAGGTCCGGATTGGCGACGATGAGGTGGGCGCCCTTCGCGAGCGCGTTCACCGCGCGCTCCAGCCGGCGGTAGGTAAAGCGCCGATCTCTCAACAGGACCACGACATTGGCGTCTTCCTGTGTGAGGCCCAATCCGAGCTTCCTGGCGACTCCGCGCATGTGTGGATCCCCGAGGACCATAGTGTCGCCTTTGTCGAATTGTGTCGCGCGATGTAGCGCCTCGATGCCGGCAAGTCGTATTTTGTCGCGCGGGAGTCGTATTTCGTCGCGCTCCAGGATCTCCTGGAAGTCTTCCTGCGTGCAGGTTGAGTTGTTGGACACGATGGCGACGCGATCCTGATGAGCGCGGAGGAAGGCTGCTGCTTCCGGGGTGAGCGTGTTGCCAAGGGCGCAGCAGCCGTCCCAGTCGACGAGATACCCGGCGGTGGTCTTGCTGATATTGATTATTTCCTGCAGGCGCGAGGCAGCATTCTCGTAGGCCATAGTCAACTCCGGTGACGGCATGTTCGTGATGAGTTTTCCTCAATTACAAAACCATCACGATGTAAATATCATTCATACAATGTTTTCTTAATCTTCATGTAAGTGTCGCGTTGCGGCTCTAGAGCAGCCTCGTGGCAGAGAGCGCCCACCAGCGCCCGGCCACAACCCGCCGATGGTGGCGGTCCCTGGGGTTAGATGAGAGAGACCAGCGATGAGAATTGAGACAAGCAGAAGTTTGAGAGTGGGGTTGAGTGCCCTGATGGCGACGGCAGCGATTCCCGCTGCACTGGCGCAAGAATCTGAGACGGGGGAGAACTCCCGCCGCCTTGAAACCATCCGCGTTGAAGGTCAGGCCGTTGATGCCTCCGTATCCGATATTGCCGTCGATTTTGCCGAGTTCGGAACGCAGGTTCAGCTGATCAGCTCCGACGAAATCGAGACCGGCGGCTTCACCAATTTCGGTGAACTTGCATCGGGCCTGATCCGTGGAGCGAATATCGGTTATTCGCCGGATGAAGGCGAATTTACCATCCGTATCGATGGCGGTACTGATCGCGACACGCTTCTCCTCGTGGATGGCGCGCCTTTCTTTGATCGCTCTTCGCCACTGGAAGACCTTTGGCCAGCCACGGCAATCGATCCGCGCATGATCGAAAGTGTTGAAGTTTATCGTGGCGGCAACAGCCTGTACTTCGGATCAAATGGTGGTCTTGGTGTCGTCAGCGTGAAGACGAAGCGTCCGGATGGCACACTGAAGGGCGAGTTTGGTGTCTATGCCGGTTCGTTCAAGACGCGCGAGTATTACGGCAATATGTCCTTCCCGTTGGACAAGGATGGCAAGCACTCCGTTCTGGTTTACGGGCGTTCCTACGAAACCGACGCGCACGAACTATTCGATGAGTCCGCCTATAGCGACAATGTGCTGGCACTCGGCGGCCGCCACGAATTCCCTTACAGCTTCAACAGCCTCGGCATCAAATACCTCTGGGACATCGCCCCAGAGACCGAGTTGCTGCTGGGCGCATCCTACACCACGATCGATTTCCGGGACTCCTTCCCGCAAAGCACTGTGTTCCAGCCGAACTTCACTGAGTTCCCGATCTATACAGGTGAGTTCAAGCATCGCTTCAGTGACAAGCTGAAGCTGAATGTTGAGGCCCACTATCAGGACCCCCAGCTGAAGAATAACGAGATTGACGCGCAAATCTGTCAGATCCCGCGCCTGCAAGACTTGCCGGCCGACATTCAGACGCTTGCCGCTGATCAAGGGATCTCAGGCTTCTCGACAGCATCTGCGTTTGAAAGCTTCGCTGCCGGTATTCCTGGCCTCTCCGCCGGGTGTGTCACCAATCCTGTCGGCAGTGCAGGTGGCGCATCGGATGATAACTGGAATGGCGGTAGCTCATTCTACATCAATCAGGACCCGGACAGCCCATTCTACGGTCAGCCCTATGGCACCCATGAGAACCCGTTCCCGATTGGCGCGCCGATGGGATATGTCATCCAGTCCACGGCTGGCTTCGGCGATGGCGGCCTGACAAAGGGTTTCGGTACCACGGACCAGCGTGAATCCGGTTATGTCGATTACGGCATCAATGCCCGCGCGACCTATACTGTGAACGAGTACCTTGAAATCGTTGCCGGTATCCAGAACACCAGCTACACGGATAATTCCGACGACTCCTTCGGTGTTCGTGATGTGACGCTGACCAGCACAGGCATCTACGGCGACCTGCGTGTCTCCATGCCGGTACTGGACGGCTTCAGCGGCTCATTCGCGGCCCGTCAGGACTTCAACGACAATTTCGATGATCAGGCCGTCTGGAAAGTTGGTCTGCGTCAGGATTTCGGCCGTGGCATTTATGCTCGCGGGTCGGGCGGTACATCCTACAGCCTTCCCAAGATTGACGAGATCGGGGCGTTTGGTGCCGGGTCCAACATCAACCCGGGCCTGCAGCCGCAGGAAGTCAACGCATTCAACATCGGTGCAGGTATCGACGGCGAAATCTTTGGCGGCACGTACAATGTCGAGATCGGTTACTTCGAAACGGAGATCAAGAATCTGTTCTCCAGCCGGGCCGTCGGCGCGGTATGTTTTGAGTATGCCAATGATGTCGCCAATCCGCTGTTCAACAATCTGATCAACGATACGGCGACCATTGAGCGGAACCGCAACAACATTGTTGCGCCCGATGAGTTCTGCGGAACCGCAGCCGCGGGCCTGAGCGATCCGGGTGAAACGGTTGCAGTGAATACGATCCGCCAACAGGACATTGAGGGCATCACCCTGGATGTCGCCTTCGACTTCGACAAGTGGCAGGCAGATTTCAGCTTCACAGACATGGAATCGCTCGAGCCGAACCCGGTCTACGGCGTTTCGGCACGCCTTGACGGCACAACCACCGATCTTGGCTTTGTCGTGCCGGGGCGGGCAGGGAGCGCTGAGTTCCGTCAGTCGTCCGAGCGTCCGGAGTGGACATTGTCTGGTCTGGTCTCCTACACACCAACCGACCGCTGGATCTTGTCACTCAACCCACGCTGGCAGGGGCCGGAATGGGCTTATGCCGGAACCAGCCTTGCCCGCATGGTGGACGAGGATGGCAACCGTGTTGTGGAAGACCTGAACTTCGGTGATTACTTTGTCCTCAACGGATCGGTTCAGTACTTCATGGGTGATGAGAAGCAGCACCGCTTCCTGATCCGCGGCGTGAACCTTCTGGGTGAAGATTACTTCGAACGTGCTTCAGGCGGATCTGGCTATAGCCGTGATCGCGCGGTCGTGCGTGGGGAAATCGGACCGAACGACAGCGCTTATTACCGCCAGTACGGATGGAATGGTAAGCCGCGTTCCTTCTGGATCCAGTACGAGTATTCGTTCTAACCATTCGATGGCCGGACCCCGCGAGGGCGGGGTCCATGTCCAGCCCCGATCGAATGGTTCTGGTCACCGGCGAAATAGTCCCCTGCCGGTGACCACCCCTTTTCGAACTCAGATGAAAGGAAGTGCCATGTTTTCCCGTAGACTGTTTCTGGCGTCGTCTGGCGCTGCGCTCTGGTTGCCCAAGATGGCGGTCGCGCAAGGCGGCAAGCCTCATTTCACATTGGGGGTGGCATCCGGTTCGCCGCGCCCCAACAGCGTCATCCTCTGGACGCGCCTGGCCCCGGAGCCCCTGCAGGGGGGCGGTATGCCGGTTGGCTCCGCGCAAGTGCGCTATCGTGTGTGCTCAGATGAAGCCATGCGAAACACGTTGCAGGATGGTGTGGCAGAGACATCTGATGCCAAGGGGCATTCGGTGCATGTGCGCATTGAAGGCCTGAAGCCGGGTCGGGAATACTTCTATCAGTTCTATTATGGCGACGAGGAAAGCCCGGTCGGCCGTACACGCACCTCAAGCCCTGACGATGCGTCCGCCAAGATCGCGCTGGCCTATTGCCAGCACTATGAAACGGGTCGCTATGCGGCCTATCGCGATATGGCGGACTGGTTGCCCGACTGTGTGATTCATACGGGTGACTATATCTATGAAGGCGGCGTCAGTCCGCTTGGCGCGAAGATGCGCGATGTCGGCGGTGGCGAGCGCCGTCTGTTCGAGATTGTCCGCCAGCATGATGGCAACGAGATCACGTCGCTGTGGGATTATCGCAATCGTTATGCGCTCTATCGGTCAGACCCGCATCTCCAGGTGGCCCATGCCTGTGCGCCATGGATCGTCGCGATGGACGATCATGAGGTCGACAATAACTGGGCGGCACAGATTCCGCAGGACCCGGAAAAGCAGACGCCACTGGAGTTCCAGGTCCGGAAGTACATGGCGTTCAAGGCGTATTATGAGCACATGCCGATTGAGCAGCCGCCAATCCTGCGCAACATGGAACCGGCCTTGCAGATGTATGGCAAGTACGTGTTCGGGCCGGCGCAGGTTCACTTGCTGGACACGCGGCAATTCCGGTCAGACCAGCCGTGTGGCGACGGGCGCAAGCCCTATTGCGCGGACGCGCTCGATCCGTCCCGGACCATGCTGAGCAAGACTCAGGAGGCGTGGCTGACACAAGAGCTGAAGCGGTCCGATGCGCCATTCAATGTGATTGCGACGCAGATCTGGTACACGTCCTATCGCTACAATGCGCCACCCGAGGGAGCCGTGACCAATCTCGATTCCTGGGACGGATACCCGGCAGCCCGGGAGCGGTTGAACTCGGTTCTGGCCAATGATGTGTCCAACCCTGTGTTCCTGACCGGGGATTGGCACACGGCCATGGCGTCCACCATTCACGAGGATCCGTTCGATACGACCTCAAAACGCATTGGCCACGAACTGGTCGGAGGGCCGATCTCGTCCTACTGCCCGTGGGCCCGTGATATGGAAATCATGCGCGACGCCAATCCGCACGTGGCGCACCTGAATGGGAAGCAGCGAGGCTATCTGCGCGCGACCTTCACGAAGGACAATTGCCGCGGCGAGTTCCGGGTAGTGGAAGATTCCGGGCGTGCCGACTCTCCGGTTTCGACGGATATCGACATCCGCACCAGCGATATGTGATCACCCCCGGTAGGTGAAACAAGAGGGGGCAGAGTTTGAACTCGGCCCCCTCAAGCTTGGCCTAGTGCACCGGAGGCGCGTACGATGTCAGGTTGATGCCATCTACGGCTGCGATGTACTCGTCGATAGTCGGCGTACGGCCGAGAATGGATGAAAGGACAACGACGGGCGTTGAAGCCAGCAGGGATTCACCTTTTTTCTCGTCGGAGTCGCGCACAACACGTCCCTGGAACAGGCGTGTGGACGTGGCCATGACGGTGTCGCCCGGCTCGGCCTTTTCCTGGTTACCCATGCAGAGGTTACACCCAGGGCGCTCAAGATAGAGAATGTTCTCATATTTCTTGCGCGCGGTGTCTTTCGGGTTGGCGTCGTCGAACACGAAGCCGGAATACCGCTCCAGAACCTCCCAGTCGCCTTCTTCCTTGAGTTCATCAACGATGTTGTAGGTTGGCGGAGCAACAACGAGTGGCGCGTTGAACTCAACCGAGCCGTTCTGCTTTTCGATATTGCGCAGCATCTGGGCGAGGATCTTCATGTCACCCTTGTGCACCATGCAGGAACCGACGAATCCGAGGTCCACTTTGCGGCTTCCACCATAGTATGAGACCGGACGAATGGTGTCGTGAGTGTAGCGCTTGGACACGTCTTCATTGTTGACGTCCGGGTCCGCAATCATTGGCTCGTTGATGGCGTCGAGGTCTACAACGAACTCAGCGAAATATTTCGCATTTTCGTCTGGAACCAGTGGTGGGGTTTCGCCGGACTTGATCCCGGCAATCCGGGCTTCGGCCAGATCGATCAGGCCCTGAAGCACCTTCTTGTCATTGTCCATGCCCTTGTCGATCATGATCTGGATACGGTGTTTCGCGATCTCCAAAGATTCCACAAGCGTGTCCGGCTCGGAAATACAGATCGACGCCTTGGCCTTCATTTCGGCAGTCCAGTCAGTAAACGTGAATGCCTGATCGGACAGCAGGGTGCCGATATGCACCTCGATGATGCGCCCCTGGAACACGTTCTCGCCATTGAAGTGGTCGAGCATCTGCGCCTGCGTGGCATGCACCACGTCACGGAAATCCATATGGTCCTTCAGCGTGCCCTTGAACGTCACCTTGACCGATTGCGGGATAGGCATTGTCGCTTCACCCGTTGCGAGTGCGAGTGCGACTGTTCCGGAGTCAGCGCCGAAGGCAACGCCCTTGGACATGCGGGTGTGGGAATCGCCGCCGATGATGACCGCACGATCATCAACCGTGATATCGTTCAGAACCTTGTGGATCACGTCCGTCATGGCGGGGTAGACGCCCTTGGGATCACGCGCGGTGATGAGGCCGAACTTGTTCATGAAGCTCATCAGTTTCGGGATGTTCTGACGAGCTTTCTGATCCCATACGGATGCTGTGTGACAGCCGGACTGATATGCGCCATCTACGCTTGGTGAAATCACCGTCGCGGCCATCATTTCTAGTTCCTGGGCCGTCATCAGGCCTGTCGTATCCTGTGAGCCGACGATGTTTACCTTGACGCGAACGTCTGACTCGGCGTGAAGAACCTTACCGGGCGCGACACCGACCGCGTTCCGGTTGAAGATCTTTTCGACGGCGGTGAGGCCTTGCCCCTCGTGATGGATCTCTTTGGATTCCGCGTAGACGGCCGGGGCTTCAACGCCGAGGATTTCAGCGGCAGTCGTTTGAAGCTTCTTCCCGAAAACCACGGCATAAGAGCCGCCCGCTTTCATGAACTCCACTTTCTGTGGAGTCAGAGCGTTCGAAATGTCGACGAGCTCTTTGCTGCCGTCTTCATTGTAGAGTTTCTTGGTTTTCGTGTTGATCGTCAGGACTGTGCCATTGTCGACGGAATAGAGCTGTTCCAGAACAGGTTCGCCATCTTCATCCAGAACCGGCCCACCATTGTGGTTCAGCTTCTTGGCCCAGTTCTGCAGGTCCACACCGATGCCGCCGGTCACGCCAACAGTCGTGTAGAAAATCGGGGAAATACCGTTCGTGCCGCCAACAACTGGAGCGATATTGATGAATGGAACGTAGGGGCTGGCTTGCTTGCCTGTCCAGAGCGCCACATTGTTGACGCCGGACATGCGGGACGAACCAACGCCCATCGTGCCTTTTTCGGCGACCAACATGACGCGCTTGTCGGGGTGCTGAGCCTGAAGCTCTTTGAGGGCGGCTTGCTGTTCCTTGTTGTGCTCGAACATGCACTGGCCATGCAGTTCGCGGTCAGAACGGGAGTGGGCATCCGCGCCCGGCGAGAGCAGGTCAGTCGAGACATCGCCTACGGCGACGATGAAGGTGACGACTTTGATTTCTTCTTCGATGTCAGGAAGGTTCGTGAAAAACTCAGCCTTGGCATAGCTTTCAAGAATTTCGGTCGCCAGGGCGTTGCCGCTCTTGTGGGCGGCTTCAAGGCGGTCTGTGTCTGCTTCGTACAGGAAGACCTGGGATTTGAGGACGTCCGCTGCCGCGCGTGCGATCGCCTGATCGTCGCCCAGCGCCAGATCAATAAGCACCTCAATTGAGGGACCGCCCTTCATGTGCGAGAGCAGTTCGAAGGCGAATTCTGGTGAAATCTCTTCAACCTTATGGGTCCCAAGGATGATTTCTTTCAGGAACCGGGATTTGGCGCCCGCCGCGCTGGTTGTGCCGGGGAGCACGTTGTAGATGAAGAAGTTCAGGGAGTCGGCGCGATGTTCGTGAGCGGGATCAAGGATCTGAGCAACAAGTGCATCTACGAGCTCGGCGTCTTCGATAGGTTTTGGATGCAGACCCTGAATTTTCCGGGTTTCGATTTCATCAAGGTAAGTTGTGTAGATATTCATATTTTTCCCGGCGCTATGTTATTGATTTCAGCTAGAATACTGGCTCAAGCAGTATCATAGCCGGCCGGTTCTTCGCTTTTGTGAAGATGTACTATTTTAGTCAGTTTTCCCTTGCAAGACATTTCCTGCTGAGCATCGGCTCTCCTTTGAGAGGCGTTCTCAAACGGCTGTACTTTTGGCGCCGTTTTTGAATGAATCCCTTGATCCAAGCGCCGCGCGCTATTCGTTCGTCTCCGAACGATCAGGGATTGGTGGAAATTGACGGCCTTTGAGTACGGCGAGAGACGCAGGGGAAGAGAAATCTAGCTGACTTGACCACGCCGCGTGACGCTCAGATGACTGGCCAGGCGGGTGTGCTCTTCCTGTCGAGACGCGCGACCAGAGTGTCGCTTGCCTGCTGGATCTCGGAATAGAGTTTCTCTTCGTCGATCAGGGTGGATCGGTAATTGTCGATTACCCGAACGCCGTTTACCCATACACTATGAACGCCTCGCCCATCAGCGGCGTAGACAAGTTGGTTCACCGGATCAATGAGCGGGCTCCATTCTGGTCGCTTGCGGTCGTGAAGAACAAAATCTGCTTTCTTGCCTACTTCCAGCGAGCCAATCTGGTCAGACATCTGGGCGGCTTTGGCACCGTTAATGGTCGCCATTTCCAGAATTTGGGTGGCAGGGAAAAGGTTCGGATTTCGGCGACTGTCCTTGAAGATGCCCGCGGAGCAGAACATCGCCCGCATCAAGTCGGACGAGTTGCCGTTATTGGCGCCATCCGTGCCAAGCAGAATGTTGACGCCCTTTTCTGACATCTCGGGGAACAGGCCAGTTGCCGTCGCGCCATATCCGCCTTTCATCGCTGTCATCGGGCAATGTGTGACGCTTGTTCCCGTTTGGGCCAGCAGGTCCACTTCGTGCGCATCCAGATGAACGGCATGTGTGAGGGACAGGTGTGGGCCCAGTGCATCCAAATTGGCGAGGTGTTCAATTGCGCGCGCACCAGCAGTTTCCAGATAATAGTTCGGATCGGCCGGGTCGGCGCTCATATGGGCTGTGACACCAACATGTGCATCTTGGGCGAGATGGGTCGCTTCGCGCCATAATTCATCAGTTGCCGTATTGTGCCCGACCAGACACGGCGCTGCGGCCAGAAGTGTGTCTTCAGTGGCAGGGTATCGGTCTTGCTGGGCCACCATCTTGGCGACGGCGGTTTTTGTGAGTTCGGACTGGTCATCATTTGGATCGAACGCGCGATCCTGCAGCCACTGCCCAAGCCTGCCGCGGATGCCAGTTTCGTTCAACGCTTGCACCGTGGCGTCAAGATCGAGAATTGTGCCGGCCTCGACGAAGCAGGTTGTGCCGGTGCGGAGCATTTCCAGCGCCGCGAGTTTGGCTGAGAGTTGTTCGTCCTGCGGCGTTTGGGAGAGATAGGTTGGGATAAGCCAACCAAATACGTTTTCCTGCCAATCGGTATTGTCGGGAACCAGGCCGCGCGTAATGGGCTCGCCCGTAACATGCACATGGCCATTCACAAGGCCCGGCGTGATCACAAATTTGTCCGTGCCGTCGATGACCGTGTCGGCGCGGAAGTTCTGGAGAATATCCGGAGATGGTCCAACGCCGGTGATCCTGTCGCCTTTCACCGCGATGGCGCCGTCACGAAAGATGCGCCGTTCCTCATCCATGGTGACAATCCAGACATGCTTGATGATCAAGTCAGCAGATGCAGGCGAGTGTGTCTGATTGGTATCCATCGCGTTCTCCGACCGTTCGAGGAGCTGGTTCTCTTGCGACCGATGTTAAACGCGTTTGAGGCGCTGCAATTGACGCCAGGCGAAGGAATTCCTGACAGCCTATAATCTTTGATGCAGACAAGTAACTGGCCGCGCTGGGGCAAGACCCGTGGGATGACTTGCATCATCCTGAGGCGGATAAGTTGCCCTGATCCAGATAAAGTGAACATCGTGAACAGCCAGACAAATGACCTATCGAGAGGCGTCACACTGGCGCTTGTTTCATTCTCTCTGTTTGCAACAAAGGATGCCGTGGTTCGTTTTCTAGGCGGCCAGGTTCCGCCATTCATGCTGGGATTTCTTGGGTGCCTGCTATGCTTGGTGATGGCACCCCTCGTGCGCGGGCGCGGAGAACGACTGATCCACATCATCCAGCCGAGGCGCCCGAAACTGTGGATTCTGCGCGGCATGATTCAGACTGTCGGCATCATAGCTGGCATCATCGCATTCACTGAATTGCCTATGGTTGAGGCGTTTTCGCTGGTCTTCCTCATGCCGGTCATGATTTCGCTGATGTCGATCGTGTTTCTGAACGAGAAGGTGACACGGTCGACCTGGCTTACGATATTCGTCTGCTTCGTTGGCACCTTGATTGTGTTGCGTCCGGGCATGCGGGAGCTTACGATCGGGCATCTCGCTGCGTTCGTGCTGACCATATGTTCGTCGTCGGTTTTCGTGATCCTTCGCCACATCAAGCATGACGAGCACACTATCTCTCACTTTGGTGCTGCCACGCTTCTTCCAATGGTTTTCTGCGGAGTCATGATCATTCAGGACTTTCGCCTTCCTGACCTTTCGCTTTGGGTGCCTATCGCAGTTTATGGTGTGTTCATCGCGCTGGGGAACCTGGCGATCATGTTTGCATCCAGATATGCGCCGGCCAACCTTTTGGGGCCGATGCAGTATTCACAAGTCGTCTGGGCTGTTGGCTATGGGGTGTTTCTCTTTCATGACCCGATCGATGCGCCGACGATCTTCGGACTTGTCCTGATCATCGTGGCAGGTGTCTGGAAGTACACGCCGCTTGCGGGGATGTTCCGCATATCGCGAACTAGCGCTTGATCGTTTATCGTCAGGCGATCTGACAAGCATCTTCGAAGGTCAGGCGCGGCAGCCTTGGGTGCAGGTTCGAAGGCTCCCCATATCCGATATTGACCAGGAAGTTCGATTTGACGTTCGTGCCGTCAAAGAAAGCTTTATCCAGTCCTTGTGGATCAAAGCCAGACATCGGGCCGCAATCAAAGCCCAGGCTGCGTGCGGCCAGAACCAGGTAGGCGCCTTGCAGGCTGCTATTTCTGAAGGCGGTCTCAAGCTTGATGTCTTCTGGAGCGAACCATTTCGCGGCGGCGGGGAAATGCGGGAACAGCTCCGGGATCCTGTCGGCAAAATCCAGATCATGCGCCACGATGACTGTCAGTGGAGCCGACATTGTTTTTTCCAGATTGCCCGAAGAGAGAAAGGGTTTGAGCTTGTCTTTGCCCTCGCTGGTCCGAATGAAAACGAACCTTGCCGGTGAAGCGTTTGAAGACGTCGGGCCCAGTTTTGCGAGTTCGTAGATACGTTTGCAGTCCTCGTCCGAAACTGGCTTGTCCTGCCATTCGGAATAAGTGCGGGCCTCAAGGAATAGTTGTTCAAGGGCGGCGCGGCCCAGTTCTGCTTTGGTAAAATTCATGTCTATCTCGCATATCAGGCTGCGAATGCAGCGGCGGTTGGGTGCTGGTATGCAATGTGATCGCGACCGCTGCGCGTTTCTTTGCGACTACGGCCCTAATTCTTGCTGACGTCGGGAGAGCCACATGTTTGCGAGTGCGACCAGTTGTGCGCGCTTGTTGCGGTAGGTTGCTCAAATATCCATCTGATGCGGGCAAGAAACTGTGCGGCGCAGATCAAGACTTGCTGCGGCTTGAAATGATTTCTTTTCTGGCAGAGTAGAACGACCCTCGAACGGATCAGGTACCAGCGTGACAGAAGCAAGCCCGGCATTCAAAAATCTGCCCCCTGTCGCGTATGAAGTGACACCGGAAGAACGAGAGGCCATCGAAGCGGCCATCGACAAGGATGAGTTGACGCGCACCGCCTTGGAGCTTGGCAACATCGATAGCCCTTCAATGCAGGAAGCATCTGCAGCTGAATACGTGTTTGATTGGCTGACCCGTGAAGGGTTCGCGCCAAGGAAAGTGGGGGCGACGCCCGAGCGCCCAAACATTATCGCCACGTACGGAGGTAAGGGAGACGGGAAAAGCCTTCTCTTTACGGCCCACCTCGATACTGAGAGCCCGACCTGGGACCCTGATCTGGATGCGCAGAAATTCAGGCCCGAAACGTTGGCGAACCCGGAGTGGAACCAATGCTGGTTGCAGGATGGTGCCTTTCATGGCTTCCCGATTTCGAACGATCGCGGCCCGATGGTGTGCTTCCTGATGGCGGCAAAGGCCCTGAAAGCCTGTGGTATAGACTTGTCAGGGCGCCTCTATCTGACCGCGTCGCCCGGAGAGATCGGCCCCGAGCCGATCGAAGAGGCACGAGGCGTTCAGTACATGGGCAAGGAAATCGGCACGCACTACGCCTTCTATCACGGCGGCGTCGCGCCGGATTATGCCATTGCCGCGGAAGGCTGTGACTTCGGGCTGACTTGGGTCGCATGCGGTTACGCCGTCTTCCGAATTCAGCTTTTCGGGGAAGGGGTATTCACTCCACTTCTCGACAATCCGGAGCGTGCGTCTGATCATCCGAACCCGATCTACCGGTTGGGCGATGCGATCCAGTCGTTACTGGACTGGGGACGAGTGTACGAACAAGAGAATATCTATTCGTCCGATGGCGGCGTTGCGAAGCCGAAAACCCAGATCTCTTCGGTGCGCGGGGGAGTGCCTTATGCGTTCGGAGCTGGCACCGAAATTTGCTCTTTGTATCTTGAGGTCGGCTTGCCGCCGCATGTTGAAGTCGGTCAGGTCTTCAGAAGCTTGCAGGCTCATTTGCGAAAACAGGGACTCGGCGAATTCGATATTGAGCCGGTGGTCGTGCGGCATGGGTTTGCTGCCGACGAGACGCGCGTGGGGCCATTGGTGGCCGCTGTGGATGCCGCCACTCGGGACACGCTTGGCGAGCCATTGCAACTTGCCCACCCGGTCTATTCCAGCATGTGGCGCGACCACAACGTTTTCAACATGAACCGTATTCCAGCCGTGACAACCGGGTTCCCCCGTTGGCGCCCGACCCCGGAGGACATGATCAAAAGCACGTTGATTTACGCGCTGACAGCCCTGTCACTCTGTGGCCGGGCGTCAGAATCCGAAGGGGGCGAGATGACTTCCCGGTCTGATGTGTATGGAGACAACCCCTTCGCCAAGCAGGAGCAGGCAGAATGATCAAAGCCGCAATCCCGTTCAAGGCAGGCAGCCAACTCGTCGCGATGAGTTCTCTGGAGCTGCTGCTGGCCGCGGCGACATATTCATCCCTGGGGGTCGTACTGCCATTCATGGTGATGGATCTTGAATGGAGCTGGTCGCAAGCCGGGCTCGGTTTCACCGTGCTTGGCGCCGTCACCGGGCTCGCCTCATCCGTTCCGCCATTTCTCATTCGCAGAATCGGCGTACGAAACACCATTCTCCTTGGGGGAGTGCTCGCCAGTCTCGGCTTGTATCTGCTTCATGGCGTCGACAATCTCATCCAGTACTATCTGGCGGCGGCAATTTGCGGTCTGGCCTATCCGATGATGGCGTCAATCCCGACGACTTTCATGGTCAGTCGTTTGTTCAAGCGCCAGTCCACCGCGCTTGGAGTGGCCGCAACCATCAGCGGCCTGGGCACAGTGGTGGGGCCGCTCATGGTTTTGGGAGTGCTTGCCCTGAAAGGGCAGACCTGGCGAAATTACTGGGAATACCAGGCGCTTGCGATTTTGGCTGCGGCGATACTCTGTGCCGTTATCATTGGTCTCGAACGGAGTTTTCGCCGACCTGCCAAAGAGGAGCTTGAAGTTCCAGAGGTGGAGGATCCCGCTCCGGTCATCATGCCCGACCAGGCGGACTCTCCAGCTTCGCGGTTTGGGCGGAATATTTACCGCACCACCAAGGACTGGCCCGCCAAGCTGGCGATGCAGACCACGCAGTTCAAAATCCTGGCAGCCGCTTATTGCCTCAATATGATGTGTCTCGTCACAGTCACGAGTCTGTCGGTGGGCCATTTGATCGAGCGCGGCGTTTCCGAAACCGTGGCCGGGGGAATGCTGAGCATTGAGGCATTGATTGCCGTGCTCATCCGAGGGTTTTCGGGCGCGTTGGGAGATATTTTCGATCCGAAGCATCTGGCGACGTTTGCGCTGTTCGCGACGATGATCGGGTGCGCTGTGCTCGCGCTGACAACCGATCATGTGATGCTGTTGCTGTATGCGTTCGGGACGGGGATTGGATTTGGCACCACCCAGTTGGCTTGTACCGTTTTGCTGCTCAATTATTTCGGGAGAAAGTACAATCTCGAACTTTTCTCCGCCATGTGTGTGACGGGGGCGATTTCGGCGCTGGGCCCGGTGATCGGAGGGGTCATCCGCGATGTATCCGGCAGTTTCTCTCTTATCTTCCTGATCCTTTCTGTCCTGTCCGCGCTTGTTTTCATGTTCGTTCTGTTCATGAAGCCGCCATATCCGGCGGAAGCGCAAGAGGGGCAGGTTGATGTGCCTGCGGACGCGAATGACGTGCCATATCGTCAACCCGCGGAGTAGCGATCCAGATATTTGGCCAACTCAAATTCGGGTGTGATGAGCCCGATTGCGGAGAACTTATGTCCCCTCACCCTGAAGCGTCAGACCCGAACCCGCCAAAGGGGATGCCGCGTTCTGGCTGGGTCAAATGGTTGAAGCCGGACCCGTATGCGTTGGTGCTGCTTGGCGTCGTCGTGACCGCGAGCATTCTTCCATGTCGCGGCGATGTGGCGATCGGATTCGAATGGTTGACGAAGGGGGCGATTTTCCTCCTCTTCTTCATGCACGGTGCGAAACTGTCACGCGAAGCCATTCTTGACGGAATTGGCGCGTGGCGGCTACATGGCCTTGTCCTGACAAGCACATTCGTTCTTTTTCCGCTGCTCGGCCTCGCGGTCAGCTGTCTGCCCGATATGCTGATCAGTCCCAGCGTAAAAATGGGCTTCCTGTTCCTGACCATTCTGCCGTCTACGGTGCAATCGTCTATCGCATTCACATCAATGGCTCGTGGAAACGTCGCTGCGGCAGTCTGCACGGCGTCTCTATCCAACATGCTTGGCGTTTTCATCACGCCCTTGCTCGCGGGCTTGCTCATGCGTTCGGAGTTGCAATCGGGTGGCGGGGACATGCTGGGCGTCATGCGCTCGATCATGCTGACGCTTTTAGCGCCCTTTATCATCGGACATCTCAGCCGTCCTCTTATCGGACGCTGGATTGATCGGAACAAGGCGATTCTGTCAAAGCTTGACCGCGGAGCTATCCTTTTGGTTGTCTACACGGCGTTTAGCGCGGCGGTGGTAGAGGGTATCTGGCAGAGAGTGTCCGCTTTGGATATCGCAACGATCTTGCTCGTGAGTGCGGTTGTCCTGACAGTCGTGCTGCTGGTGACACGCAGGACAGCTCACTTGATGGGATTGTCGAAAGAGAACGAAATCACCCTCGTCATGTGTGGATCCAAGAAAAGCCTGGCGAGCGGTGTGCCGATGGCTGCGGCGATGTTTGCACCAGCGCAGGTAGGAGTCATAATCCTTCCCCTGATGATATTTCACCAGCTTCAATTGATTGTCTGCGCAATTATCGCTCGTAACTATGGAGAGCGAGACTAGGCCCCCAGTCCGGCGAATGGCCGGGTCAGCCGAACTGGAAGGCGGAGACTGTGGCATTCATCACATTGTCCGAGAAAATCTTGCGCCCAGCATCATCGCGGGCTGCGCCGGCCGCAATCATTAGCGGAATGAAGTGTTCTTCCCTCGGGTGAGAATTGCGTGCCTGGGGGGCTGACAGCCAATTGCTCAGGCGATTCCATCGCGCGTCTCCTGAATCGGATTCGATTGTGTCCGTCAGCCAGTGGTCAAATTCTTCTGACGGGGCGGTTGCCGCGGGTGTCCGAAACGCGCGCATATTGTGGTAACTCATGCCGCTGCCGATAATCAGCACACCTTCATCTCTGAGGGCAGAAAGCGCCTCGCCAAGGATAAGGTGTTTTTCCGGTGACAGATCCTTGGTCAGCGACAAAGTTAGGATTGGGATGTCAGCATCTGGAAATGCCACCAGAAGCGGCACGAACACGCCATGGTCAAAGCCGCGATCCGTGTTGCGCGGCTCCGGCAACCCTTGTTGCGTGATGAGCTGCGACACTCGCGTTGCCAGTTCGGGGGCGCCCGGGGCCGGATAGTTCAATTCGTAAGTGTGCGGTGGAAAGCCGTAATAGTCAAAGATCATGCCGGGTTTCGACGCTGTCGAGAGCGTGAACTCGTCTTCTTCCCAATGCGCCGAAATCACCAGAAGCGCCTTTGGCTTTTCGGGCAGACTTTCCGGAATACTCTTCAGCCATGCAGCGGTCTGGTCCCACGTATCGGCAGGGCCACCCATCAGACTCCAGTCCATGAAGAAGCAGGGACCTCCGCCATGCGGAATGAACAAGGTGGGCATTCTGGTGGACGGTGTCTCTGGCATAGTCTGTTCCCGATACTGATCCAAAAGGGATTGGTAGGCGACATGGTGACGATTGTCTTGTTGGTGGACGACCGCAAACTTGAACCTGCTCCCCATTTGAGGGGGGTGACAAGCATGCGCAACTAGTTGGGCGCATTTGAACAAGACCAAGTGCCGGCCTTGCAGCCAGATTTCGTACACGGCGTTTGGTTCAAGGAGTTAGGTATGGCGTTGATTGAAGACACCCGGAAAAGCAAGGTTCAGGTCCAGCCCGAAAATCTGCATCATCTGAAGGCGACGCCTGAAACGGTTCACTGGGGATACTTCCATCCAAACATAAAGCCAGCCTTGCACGTCAAGAGCGGCGACCTCATTCAGGCCGAAGCAATTACGCACCATGCGGGCGACGCGCCGGATCTGATGATGGATGAAACCGTCAAGGCGATCTGGGAAGGGGTGAAGCCAGAAGACCGCGCTCCCGGTGTGCATATCATGACCGGGCCGATCTATGTCGAAGGTGCTGAACCAGGCGATATGCTGGAAGTTCGGTATTTTCGCATGGTGCCAAGATGCAATTATGGCTCGAACCTTGCCGCCAATTGGGGGCATCTCTACCAGGAGTTTGGCGAGAAAGAGCGCGTAACAATCTACGAGCTAGACCCGAATTCCAATACGGCTCATGCGCTGTACGCCTATGATTTTGAAGGCAAGTATCTGATTCCGGGGACAATCACGCATTGCCCTGATTGTGACAAGGAGCCCGCTCTGACCGGCGTTCGCGTGCCCGCCCGGCCCCATCTTGGAACGGCTGGGGTGGCACCGGCCGTTGATGAACGCGTCAGCACCATTCCGCCGGGCCTGCATGGCGGCAATATCGACAATTGGCGCATCGGCGCAGGCGCGACGATGTATTATCCCGTGCAGGTAAAGGGTGGCCTGTTCTCGATTGGCGACCCACACGTCAGCCAGGGAGACGGCGAGATCAGTGGCACAGCCATCGAGGCATCGTTGGACGTTTTGTTCCAGATTGTCTTGCGCAAGGATTTCAAATTCCCTTCCCCCTTGCTTGAGACGCCGGACCACTGGATCGTGCACGGGTTCGATGAAGACCTGAACAAGGCGATGAAGAATGCGTCGCTGGATATGCTCCACCTGCTTACCGAGCATCAGGATCTCAGCCGCAATGATGCCTATTCCCTGATGAGCGTCGCGACGGATTTCGGAATCACGCAAGTCGTCGATGGGACGCAGGGAATTCACGTTAAGATTGATCGCAACATCTTCCCGGAGAAGGGCGTCGTGAAAGATCCGGATTGATCCTGCGCGTCGGTGACCCCTGTCAGCCCGGCCAAAATGGGCGTGATCGGCGGCGGAATGGGTAGATGCTGCTCAAAAGTCAGGCAGCGTCACCTGTGTCCTGCAGTGTGAGATGCAGGTTTCATTGACCGCTGTAGTGGCGGTCCGAGGATCAGCATTGGGTGAGGACTGAGAGCGAGAGCGGAACGGAGCCAGTCGGTGCAGTTTACAACCAATGCGTATCCGAAGGAGCAGCGGAAGGACGCTTGGCACTTCGCGTTACAGCGATTTTCCATGGAGCTTCTGGAGCATGAGGGAGAGCTGTATGGCGAATTGGTCAGCTATCGAAGTGCTCAGGATTTCACATTTGTCCGCATCACGTCCACGGAACACGTCATCCGCCTGGACCTGTCGCAGGGCCCCTCCCAGTTCTGGTTGATCATGCTGCTGGAAGGTGACCTCGTCGCCAAAACGGAAACCAACTCCATCGATGTCTCCGAGGGCGATATCGTTTATGGAATTGGCGATCTGGATGTCACGCTCGATTTCAAGCGCGACAATCGCTTCTTGATGGTTCAGGTGCCGGTCACGCATCCGGCACTGCGTCTGCGTTCAAAGCCGCAAGCTGACATCTCCAATCTTGTCTCTGAAACAGGCGTTGGGCGCATGTTGTCAGGATTGTTGCGATCTGTCGCCGACACGATCATGGATGTCGACGATGACCAGATGCGTCCCATTGAGGTGGCGCTGCCTGAATTCATTTCCACGGCGCTTATGAGCGAAGCTTCTACCAAGGAGTTGGGCGGCGCGGCCGGCGTCCGGGCGGCGTTGCTGGAGCGAATTTTCCAGACCATCGAGATGCGTTTGAGTGATCCTGACCTGAACCTTCATCAGGTCGCCAAGGAACACAATATCTCACCGCGCTACCTTCAGAAATTGTTCGAATCTGTTGGCGATAGTTTCGGTCATTTTGTGAAACTCAGGCGGCTGGAGCGGTGCCGGCTGGACCTTCGTAGCCCGTTACATGCACAGCGTTCCATCTCGGACATCTTGTTCCAGTGGGGCTTCAACGATAGCGCGTCTTTCAGCCGAGCGTTTCGAGAACAGTACGGGATGAGCCCGCGGGAGTATCGCAGAGCGCCGCAAGAGGAAGAAGCGCAAGCCGAAGCCCCGCAACGGGGACGGCCGCCGACAGCGAAAGATCAGGCGATCGAATCCCAGGCTGACGAGATGCTGGATGACATCGAACAGGAAACTTCTGACGTATCGGATCTGCCGCACGTTCCGGTCCAGCATGGAGCCCGGCATCACTATTTGCCAGTTACGCCTGAAACCATTCACTGGGGGCATTTCAGCAGTTCGCTGAAGCCAGTCCTGACCGTGGAATCCGGGGATTATGTGACGGTTGAAACCCTGACGCATCATGCGAATGACGACCATGAGCGTATGGTCATGGGAGACCCGGCGATTGAGGATATCTATCGCTGGACTCCGGAGGGTAAAACCATCAACCGACGAGGGGCGGGCGCCCTGGATTCGTCTTCCTCAACAGGGCGCGGCGCGGGTGAGGGCTTTGGTGTTCATATCTGCACTGGCCCGATTGAGATCGCGGGGGCAGAGCCGAATGACATTGTCGAGATCCGTATTCTGGAACTGAAGCCGCGGACCAGCGGGAACCCGAAATATGCGGGGCAGTCATTCGGCAGCAATGCTGCAGCGTATTGGGGATTTCAGTATAATGATCTTCTGACGGAACCGAAACAACGCGAAGTCATTACCATTTATGAAGTCGAGAGCGAGATGGGGCGGTCCTGTGCACGTGCCGTCTACAATTATCGCTGGACCCCTCAGACAGATCCGTTTGGTATTGTGCATGAATTGTACGATTATCCCGGCTTGCCTGTGGACACGAGCACGATCAAGAAAAACTATGATGTCCTTCGCAACATCGAGATTCCGGTGCGTCCGCATTTTGGGGTGATTGGTGTTGCTCCGCCGCAATCCAAACTGGTCGACTCCATTCCGCCAGGCAATTTCGGAGGTAATCTCGACAATTGGCGTATTGCGCCGGGGTCCAGCCTGTTTCTGCCTGTCGGTGTGGCGGGTGCGCTGTTGTCCCTCGGTGATCCGCATGCGTCGCAAGGAGACTCGGAGCTGTGTGGGACGGCAATCGAGTGTTCAATGACAGCGCTTATCCAGCCTATTCTGCATCGGGCGAGCGACAAGAGAGGGCATATCCGGGATCTCGATTATCCTCTTCTGGAAACCCAGGACGAATGGGTGATCTTCGGCTTTAGCCATCCGAACTATCTCAAAGAGCTCGGGGCATCTGCACAGAGTGACATCTATAAGAAGTCTTCAATTGATCTGGCCATGCGGGATGCGTTCCGCAAAGCGCGTCGTTTCCTGATGACCGCACGCGACCTTGATGAGGATGAGGCGATCTCGCTGCTCTCTGTCGGCGTGGATTTCGGGATTACTCAGGTCGTCAATGGGAACTGGGGAGTCCATGCCATTATCCGCAAGGAATTGTTCACGGCGTAAGGGCGCGTTTCCCGGTGATACGGCGAAAATCGCGAGCCCAACAAGTTCTTGTGCGCGCAGAGACAAGAATGGACGGGCCGCCAATGACAGGGTGATGCTGACAAGAAGAGGACATTCAGGGCATGCCGATCACCATCACCGAAGAGTTCATCCAGTCTCTGGCATCTTCAAAAGGAGATGTTCTCGAATCTGAAACACTTCCACCAGAATGCTACACGGATGCCAATTTCTACGAATTTGAGAAGGAGGCCCTCTTCACCCATGACTGGTTGTGTGTCGGCCGGGAAGAATGGGTGAAAGAGCCGGGTGACTATTTCACCACAACTACCGTAAACGAACCAATTGTCGTAGCCCGAAATCGCAAAGGCGAGTTGAAGGCAATGTCGTCTGTTTGCCAGCACCGCGCTATGCTCGTTGCCGAGGGTAGCGGAAATGCGCGTGGATTTGTTTGCCCGTATCACCATTGGAGCTACTCGCTGGATGGTGACCTGGTTGGCGCGCCGGCGATGAACAAAACTTGCGAATTCGACCGCAAGGCAAATGGGCTTCCGAATTTCAAGGTTGAGGTGTGGGAAGGGTTCATCTTCATCAATTTCGATCAGGATGCTGCGCCGCTGGCGCCCCGTCTGACGCATGTTCAGGAAGCGATCAGTGGTTACGACCTGGCCAATGCGGAAGGGCCCCGGCCTGACCCGGCGCCACGCCTCATGTGGAACTGGAAAGTCATGTTCGAGAACAACAATGACGGCTATCACGCCAGCCGCCTGCACCACGGCCCGTTGCATGATTTTGTGCCGTCAGAGCAGGCAAGTTTCCCCGATGCACCCAAAGGGGCTGCCGGGTACCTGAGATTTAACGGTACACTCCATGCCGATGCGAGCTTCAATCCGACGCAGAAGGCGGTATTGCCGGTGTTTCCGGGACTGTCAGATGGGGCTCGCAACCGGATGACGTTTGCAAATATCCCGCCCAGCCTGTCACTGGTCATGACCAGCGACATGGTCATCTATCTGATCATCCGGCCTGACAGTCCTGAAACGCATTACATGGACACGGGCGTACTTGTGGCGCCCGGCGCGATGGAAGATGAGGCGTATGAGCACAAGATGGAGATGATCATGAATTCGACATCTCATATCATCGCTCAGGATTGGCATGTGGACGAGATGGTTCAACTGGGCCTGCGCTCCCGCTTTGCAAAACGTGGGCGATATTCCTGGCAAGAAGGCGCGCAAGCGCAATTCAATGAATGGCTTGTCGACCGCTATCTGGCGGAATGGGATAGGCGCGATCCGTCTGCTGTCGGGGCTGCGGTTGCTGCCGAATAGGGCGGAGCAGGCACGTGCACCCCTCAGAACACCCCACGACCTGGCGGTTCCAGACACGATCAGTGCCTGCCACGCAGAGGAATGCGGCCTGGGCCAACGCCATGCGGCGGTTGCGACTGCCTTTCGTGTCAGATCCGGAAGGGCAACCGATTGACGGGCGTATGACCATTCAGTCTTCGGCGCTGGGCTTGCAATTCGCACGCATCGAGTCTGGACGCCAGGTCATTGATGGGCGTGAGTTGGAGCAGGGCGCAGGCATATGGTTGCTTGTCCTGCTGAAAGGAAATGCGCGCTTCAGTTCTGACGGCGTGGCTGTAGACGTGACGCAGAATATGATCGTGTACGGCGCGACGCGACACGACTCCCGTCTGGAAGTGAGCGAAGATAATGCGATCCTGTTTGTGCGCATTCCGGATGTGGCGTTGGGTGGCCGACTGATTGCGCCGACCCATTACAAATCCGGCACAATTGACGGCAGCGTTGGTGTTGGACGAATGCTGCTGGGCATGCTTCTCGTCATGGCCGATGAGCTTGGCGACATCTCGACTCAGGACCTGCCCCCGGTTGAGCTTGCCTTGATCGAGTTGCTGACGAGCAAGCTGCTTGAAATTGCAGACACGCGATCGCTTGGTGGCGCGCAGGGCGCAAGAGCGGCCCATCTCCACAGAATCCAACAGACATTGGAAACGCTCCTGTGGGATCCTGATCTGACGATTGTGAAGGCGGCAGATGAGGTTGGTGTTTCTCCCCGTTATCTGCAACGCCTGTTCGCTGCGGATGGGCACAATTTCAGCGGATATCTCAAGAAGCGTCGACTGGAGCGGTGTCATGCGGATCTGATCAGTCCGCTCCACGCGCAGGAATCTATTTCCGAAGTGGCGTTTCGCTGGGGCTTCAGCAGTTCAGCTCATTTCAGTCGCAGCTTTCGGGAGCAGTTTGGTTTGTCGCCGCGCGAGCATCGGCGGACAGGGCTGGCAAACCGCGCCCAGGATGAGGCTGAGGTCAACAAATTATGGGGCGAGTATCAAGAGTTTGCCCAAGGTCGCGCCTAGCATGACACCATGCATCATTTGATACCGAATAAGTAAGTACAGGGAATTTATATGCCAAATCCAAACACACTCATCTTCGTTGACTTGATGTCGGACGATCCCGTGGCGGCTGGAAAGTTCTATGCTGAAGTCATGGGTTGGGAAGACGACGTCCGGATGGATGGCCAGTACTGCCGCATGGTGCCGGGTGGAAACTTCAAGAATCCAGATGGGTCGGACAGCGAGATCGGCAATTTGCATATCGGGATCGGCAATGTGAAGAACTTGCGCCCTAACCCTGATCCGGCAGGAGTGGATCCCCGGGCGCTATCGACAGACACCCGCACATCCCGGCTCTGGGTTTTGGTCAGCGAAGATGATTCGGTTGACCGGATCATGGAGGCGGCGGAGGCCCGCGGAGCAAAGACGCTTTGGCGAAATCATTACTGGAAGGAATTCAATGGCTTCAATGATTCCTTTCAAGACCCGTGGGGCAACCAGATCATTCTTTGGCGCAAAGGCGGAGCAGATCCGGTGATCCCAGAGGGGTATACCAGCGAATGACCGACCTGGCGGGCGCAGACGCTATCGGGCAGCAGGCGGTAACTCGCAAGACGGGTGTGGTCGTTGCTGCAACGGTGGGGAATATTGTCAGCACAACGCCTGCCGTCAGTGCGGTCTTCAGCCTGTTCCTTGTGCCGATCTCGACAGAGTTTGGTTGGCCGCGGTCAGTTGTGTCTGGAGTCCTGCTGCTGACGGCTGTCATGTCGGCGATCATATATCCCATCGC